>Ga0310695_10000635_pt1 | contig 88892 bp, 69 predicted proteins | sample RumenRJG_04DNA_FD_203882 | JGI IMG/M metagenome (GOLD analysis project Ga0310695, IMG submission 203882) | Bovine rumen microbial communities from Lethbridge, Alberta, Canada - RJG_04 (v2) (version 2) | ecosystem: Host-associated > Mammals > Digestive system > Stomach > Rumen | place: Canada...
GGCAGTGCCCCGTTGAGTGTGGGGTAGGATTGTGGGGCGCACGATGTCCAGTGGACATCGGTTTTGCGCCGACCGGAGCGAAGCGGAGACCGCGTAGCACGGAACAATCCGTATTTAATCAAAATGTTACTTTTGGCGTCCGAATCTTTGGATAAAAACTGAAGGAGGATATTTAGATGGGTTTTTTTGATGAATTTAAGGAAGACCTGTCCCAGGCTGTTGGAGAGCTGAATGCAGCCGGAACAAAAGAAGAAGGGGATTCGGCTGACACCTTGATCCCGGAAACCGTCGAGGAGGGTGTGCAGGAGAGCCTGAATCTTTCTGAAATGATAGATAAAATCCCGGAGCCTGTTTTTGATTTTGATACAGAGCCGAAGTCGGATATGGGAGAGCTGCAGTCTGATCCCGGATTGACTCCTGATCTAAGCTTTTCAGGCGGCAATGTTCTTCAGGATCCTTTCCTTCCGGATACGGATCTGCAAACCGGTGAGCCGGCAACCGGGGAAGCGGAGGCCGCAATCATGCCGGAGGCTGCTATTGAGCCTGAAATAATGAGCGAGCCTGCAGCGGAGCCGGAATTTACGACTGAGGCCACAGCTGAAGAGCCTGCAGCGGAGCCGGAATTTACGACTGAGGCTGCAGCTGAAGAGCTTGCGTTGGAGCCGGAATTTACGACTGAGCCTGTAGCTGAAGAGCCAGCAGCGGAGCCGGAAATAATGACTGAGGCTGCAGCTGAAGAGCCTGCAGCTGAAGAGCCTGCAGCGGAGCCGGAATTAATGACTGAGCCTGCAGCTGAAGAGCATGCAGCGGAGCCGGAATTAATGACTGAGGCTGCAGCTGAAGAGCCTGCAGCGGAGCCGGAATTTATGACTGAGCCTGCAGCTGAAGAGCATGCAGCGGAGCCGGAATTTATGACTGAGCCTGCAGCTGAAGAGCCTGCAGCGGAGCCGGATATTATGCCGGAAGCCGCATCAGAACCCTGGCCGGAAGCCCTGAAGCCCGAACCCGAAGCGGCTATAGAGCCTGAGCCTGAGGCAGAGCCCGAACCCGAAGCGGCTATAGAGCCTGAGCCTGAGGCAGAGCCCGGGTTCAAGGCGGAACCGTTACCCGAACCGGCAGCGGACACAGAACCCGCTCCCGTGGAAGAAAGCGTGATGGCTGCGGTAGAGGGGCTTATTTCGGGAGACGCGGAGGAAGCCATACTTCCGGAAGAGGATGATCTTATTACAGATACAGAAACTGATGATGATAAGGAGACAGAAAAGATGAGTGCAGAGAACAATGCAGAAGTAACGCTCCCCGTTCTGGAGGACGGACCCGAGGCGGATGAAAGCGGCTGTGTTACAGCAGGAATGACTATTAACGGTGATGTCACATCCGAGGGATCTCTTGAGGTGATAGGTGCTGTAAAGGGCAATATCAACGTGAGAGGAAAGCTCAATGTTTCGGGATCGATCACCGGAAATTCCAAGGCTTCCGAGGTATTTGCCGATTCCGCAAAGATCACAGGCGAGGTAATAAGCAAGGGCGCAGTTAAGGTGGGACAGGAGTCTGTTATCATCGGAAATATCACTGCAACCAGCGCAGTTATCGCAGGCGCGGTAAAGGGTGACATCGATGTACGGGGACCGGTGATACTTGATACCTCAGCAATAGTAATGGGCGACATCAAGTCAAAATCCGTTCAGATAAATAACGGAGCCGTAGTTGAGGGACACTGCTCGCAGTGCTACGCAGAAGTTAGTCCCACATCATTTTTTGATGATCTGAAAAATTCCGTCAAAGGCTGACGTAATACGGGGGTGGCATGAAAAGAGTTATGCTGAAGCTCTCCGGAGAAGCTCTCTCGGGAGAGAAAAAGACCGGTTTTGATGAGGATACTGTCCGTACCGTTGCAAAGGATGTATCCGCTCTGGTAAAGCAGGGCATGGAAGTGGGAATAGTTATCGGCGGGGGCAATTTCTGGAGAGGCAGGACCAGCGAAAGTATCGACAGGACAAAGGCCGATCAGATAGGGATGCTGGCTACGGTTATGAACTGTATCTACGTATCTGAGATATTCCGTTCGGAGGGAATGATGACCTCCATACTTACCCCCTTTGGTATAGAGGGCTTTACAAAGCTGTTTTCAAAGGACAGGGCAAATAAATATTTCTCGAAGGGACAGGTCGTTTTCTTCGCGGGAGGCACCGGTCATCCCTACTTTTCCACCGACACCGGAGTGGTTTTGCGCGCTATAGAAGTAGACGCGGATATGATACTCCTTGCAAAGGCTGTTGACGGAGTCTATGACAGCGATCCCAAGAGCAATCCGGATGCCAGGAAATATAAAAGCCTCACTATAGAGGAGGTAATAGAAAAGAAGCTTCAGGTGGTGGATCTCACCGCATCAATAATGGCTATGGAGAACAGGATGCCGATGAGGGTATTTCTGTTAAACGGTGAACACAGCATTGTAAAGGCTGTTTCGGGAGATTTCGACGGTACAGAGGTTACCGTTTAATGAAAGGAGCGTGAGCAAAAGCCTATGTCAGACGAAAGGATCGCTAAATACGAGGACAAGATGCAGAAATCCCTTGAGAACCTTCAGGGAGAGCTTGCTTCCATAAGGGCAGGAAGGGCAAATCCACATATACTCGACAAGATCAAGGTGGATTACTACGGAACTCCCACTGCTTTGCAGCAGGTAGGCAATGTTTCCGTTCCGGAAGCCAGGGTGATCATGATAAAGCCCTATGACAAGAGCCTGTTAAAGGATATCGAAAAGGCACTTCAGGCATCTGATATTGGGATCAATCCCAATAATGACGGTACCGCTATCCGTCTTGTTTTTCCCGAGCTTACAGAGGACAGGAGAAAAGAGCTCTGCAAGGATGTAAAGAAGAAGGGCGAGGAGTGCAAGGTTGCCGTCAGAAATATCAGGCGTGACGGTGTTGACCATTTGAAGAAGCTCGGAAAATCGGAGGATATTTCCGAGGATGTTATAAAGGATCTTCAGGATGAGCTTCAGAAGGTTACGGATAAGTTCATTAAAAAGATCGATGAAGCCGGAGCTGAGAAAGAAAAGGAGATCATGACGGTTTGAACGTACCGCAGCATGTGGCAATTATCCTTGATGGTAACGGCAGATGGGCGAAGTCCAAAGGGATGCCAAGAACCTTCGGCCATACCCAGGGCGCGAAAAATGTGGAGAACATCTGTCGCATCGCCTGGAACAAGGGGATAAAATATCTCACTGTATATGCATTTTCCACGGAGAACTGGTCCAGACCGGGAGATGAAGTAAAGGCTCTTATGGATCTTTTACGTTCATATCTGAAGACCTGTAAAAATACTGCGGAAAAGAACCATATGCGGGTGCGGATAATCGGAGACAAGACCGGACTTGCAGAGGATATTCAGAAAAGTATCCGGGAGCTGGAGGAGTTCAGCAGGGATTTTGACGGGCTTAATTTTCAGATCGCCCTGAATTACGGAAGCCGTGATGAAATTGTGAGGGCGGTGAATCTGATCCTTAAAGAAAAGGAAAAAGGGATTCTTCCCGGGGACGGGATTGTGACGGAGGAAATGATAAGCTCGCATCTTGATACTGCGGGAATTCCCGATCCTGACCTCCTCATCAGAACTAGCGGAGAAATGAGGCTGTCAAATTATCTTCTCTGGCAGTGTGCCTACACCGAGTTCTATTTTACGGACGTACACTGGCCTGCTTTTACGGAAGAGGAGTTGGTAAAGGCTCTGGAACATTATTCTTCGAGGCAGAGGCGCTTCGGAAAGACCGGAGAACAGGTGGAATGAGTAAATGCTGAAAACAAGGGTATTCAGCGCCGTAGTGCTTGTAGCGATACTCGGTGCAGGGCTGTATTACGGGGGACTCCTGTGGTGGGTCCTTCTTCTTTTTATTTCCATTACAGGCTACAGCGAATTCTTAAGGGCCGTGAGGCGGATTCCTGCAGGGAAAGACCCTGCTGCTCTTTCTTCTCCGCAATTTTCCGGGAAAGAGCCTTTGTATGAGACAGCCCTGCCGGAAATAGCCGGGTATTTATGCACGGTAGGGTACTATGTGGTTATCCTTTTAAGCAGAAGATACGAATATATGCTATACACGATCGTTATTTCGGTTGTGGTTTTTATGATATGCTTTGTTGCCCGTTATCCCGAATATGACAATGTACGGATAATAAGGGATTTCTTCGGCTTTCTTTATATTCCCTTTATGCTGTCCTTTCTTTATCTTTTGAGGCTTCGGGAGAACGGATTAACAGAGGTTTTACTGGTTGTAATATCCTCCTGGATCTGTGATACCTTTGCGTATTTTACCGGCAGGGCTTTTGGTAAGCATAAGCTGGCACCGGTGCTTTCACCGAAAAAATCCGTGGAGGGAGCTGTCGGCGGCACCATGTTTGCTGCTCTGTTCGGCGGGATACTTGCACTTATTACCCATGGAAATATAGCTGTCTTCGCTGTGGTGGCAGGAGCTGGTGCCGTGGTTTCACAGTTCGGTGATCTCTTTGCCTCGGGTATAAAGAGGGATCAGGGAATAAAGGATTACGGAAAAGTGATACCGGGTCATGGCGGGATTCTTGACCGCTTTGACTCTATCATAATAACCGCACCGGTGATCTACATACTCTGCTGCACTATGAACCGATAAGATCCTTCGTCGCGAACGCTCCTCAGGATGACAGGGGCGCGAAGGATGACAAGGGCGCCATTCTGTCATCCTGAGCGTCAGCGAAGGATCTTTCCCGCTCAGAATAACACATTAATCAGGAGGCCTAATTTGAAAAAACTAAGCATACTCGGGTCAACAGGTTCTATAGGAACCCAGACACTGGATATAGTTGATGAACATCCTTCCTTTCTTTCTGTGGTATCCATTGCTGCCGGGAAAAATGTCTTTCTTATGGAGGAACAGATAAGGAAGTATAAGCCGGATATAGCCGCGCTTTATGACGAAAAGGCTGCAGAGGAGCTGAAAATAAAGACCGCCGATACCCCGGTAAAGGTGCTTTCCGGTATGGACGGCATTATGGAGGCAGCATCCGCCGACTCCGATATCACTGTGGGAGCAATGGTGGGAATGATAGGGATAAGGCCCACACTTGCGGCTATAAGGGCCGGTCACGATATTGCACTTGCAAATAAGGAAACCCTTGTTACAGCCGGACATATCATTACAAGGGAGGCTAATGAAAACGGAGTCAGGCTCCTTCCGGTGGATTCGGAGCATTCAGCCATATTCCAGTCCCTGAACGGAGAAAAGCATTCTGCTGTGGAGAAAATTCTTCTGACCGCAAGCGGCGGCCCCTTCCGGGGAAAGAGTGCGGATGAGCTTGAAGATATGACCGCCGAAAAGGCACTGAAGCACCCGAACTGGGACATGGGACCGAAGGTTACCATAGACTCTTCAACTCTTGTAAATAAGGGACTGGAGGTTATGGAGGCCCACTGGCTGTTTGATGTGGATTATGATAATATCGAGGTTCTGATTCACCCCCAGAGCATAGTCCATTCCGGGGTTCAGTTTAAGGACGGAGCGGTTATAGCGGAGCTTGGGGTTCCGGATATGCATCTTCCGATCCAGTATGCCCTGTTTTACCCTGAGAGAAAGAGCCTGAAAATGGAGAGGCTGGATCTTTTCAGGATAGGAAGCCTGACCTTTGAAAGACCCGATATGAAGACCTTCAGGGGGCTTGAGCTGGCTCTGAGGGCTGCAAGAGCTGGCGGAACCATGCCTACGGTTTTCAATGCTGCAAATGAGGAAGCAGTGAAGCTCTTCCTTAAGGGCGAGATAAAGTATCCGGAAATAGCGGAAAAGATAGAACAGGCTATGGAGAGGCACATAAACATTCCGGATCCCGGCCTTGACAGGATTTTTGAATGTGAAAAGGAAACAAGAGAGAGGTTTTTGTAGATTAAATGCGGTTTATCCTGTTTTTCATTATCATTGCGGTGCTGATCTTTGTCCACGAAGGCGGACACTTCATTATCGGGAAAAAGAGCGGCATCGGTGTAGAGGAATTCAATATCGGCTTCGGTCCTGTGATATTCAGCCGTATACACAACAAAACGAAATACAGTCTGAGGCTACTGCCCTTAGGGGGAAATTGCGTTTTTGAGGGCTTTGACGGAGAGGAATCTGACAGTCCCACATCATTTATCAATTCCCCGGTATGGGCGAGGCTTTCAACCGTTGCTGCGGGACCCTTTATGAATTTTGTTCTGGCATTTTTTCTTTCACTTTTTGTTATCGGAAGCATAGGCTATGACAGACCGGTGGTCTCTGCTGTTATGGAGGGCTTTCCCGCTCAGGATGCAGGTCTTATGGAGGGGGACGAGATAGTCTCGATAAACGGCAGGAAAATGGTCATTTATCGTGATATCAGCATGTATATTCTTTTCCACGAGGGAGAGAATATGAATGTCCGTTACAAACGGGACGGGCTTTTATATGAAACTGTCATTATTCCCCGTTATGACAGCGGTTCCGGGAGATACCTCCTCGGTATCTTCGGCGGGGAAAGACAGAAGGGGAATGCCATTTTAACCGTCCGCTACAGTCTTTCAGAGGTCAGATACTGGATAGAAATGACAGTCTATAGTATTGCCGGTGTATTTAAGAAAGGCGCAGAGCTTGACGATCTGGTGGGACCGGTGGGAGTCGCCGGAGTTGTCGGTGATGTGTACGAGGAATCAAAGCCGGAGGGGCTTTTCGTCGTATGGCTTAATATGCTTCAGCTTACCATTCTTTTAAGTGCAGATCTGGGGGTTATGAATCTCCTTCCGTTTCCGGCTCTGGACGGTGGAAGACTGGTATTTCTGCTGATCGAAGCCCTGACCGGAAAGGGTGTTAATAAAAAGATAGAGGCAGGCTTCCACTTTTTCGGAATGTGCTGTCTTCTTATACTTATGATGTGCGTTATGTATAATGACATTTCGCGGATTTTCGGGAAATAGACCAGGGAAAGTCCGCCGCTCTGCCGGGGAAAAGCCGGAAAAAAGCCCGGGAAAAAAGCCGGGAAAAAAGATGCTGAAAGCTCTTGACAAAAATCCGGGGGCGTTTTATCATTTCTTTCACAACGTTTTTCTGATTATTGATCTGATGTTTCTATGGGCGTTCGCCCGTAAAAACCCGTTGTATTTTCAATAAGATAAGGCTTACGATACGGAAGCTTTTATTTTTGCATAAGGAGAGTGTGCTTTGATTATCGGTGAAAAGTACAGATTGATCCGTCCGCTGAAAAAAGGAGGGATGAGTACAGTCTATCTGGCAGAGGATCTGAGACTGCATATGAAATGGGCAATAAAGGTCATAAGCTGTGATGAGCCCTATCTTACGGATGCAGTGATATCGGAAGCGAATGTTCTCCGGAGCATTAAGCATCCGAATCTCGTCCGTATAACCGACATCTTTAAGTGGGAGGATAAGGCCTGCCTGGTAATGGAGTATGTGGAGGGAAAGAATCTATCTGACCTTATACGTGCTAATCCGGAGCTGGCCGAAAGAAATGCCTGCGATTTTTCCCTGCAGCTTATGAGAGCGCTGAAGGCACTGCACGAAAGAAAGAATCCGGTGATATACAGGGATATGAAGCCGGAGAACATAATGGTGAGACCGGATCTCACAGTCTGCCTCATTGATTTCGGAACATCAAAGAAATATGAAAAGGGCGGAGAGGATTCCGTGTCACTCGGAACGAGACGTTATGCGGCTCCGGAACAGCTCAAGGGAATAACGGATGTAAGATCGGATATCTTTTCACTGGGGAAAACAATGGAGAGAATGGCCGGCGACGGCAGGGACAGGGCACTCAGGGCAGTGATTAAAAAGGCCGTAAATCCGGAACCCGGTAAAAGATACCAGACCGTGGACAGTATGGAAAAGGATCTAAAGAGGCGTATGGGATTCGGAAGGAAGCTTCTTGCTTTCTCAGTGGTTACGGTCTGCCTCCTTATAGTAGCTTCGGCACTATACTACGGCTATCTGCAGAAACAGAAAAACGTACTCGTGGCGGATGCATACAGGAGAACTGTGGAAGCCGGAAATGAAGCAATGTATGACGGAGATCTGAGTCTTGCGGAAAAGTATTATACCCGGGCAATAGTAGAGATAAACGGCTATGAGCATGAAGCCTACCTGAGGCTCCTTAAGCTGTACAGAAAGGCGGGTGTACCTCTGGATGGACTTGACAGGATGGACGGGTACATAGGCTCCGGCTACGGAGATACGGACAAAATGAATGATCTCCTGTTTGAATGCGGTCTCACGGCTTTTGAGGATCTAAGGGATTTTAAGAAAGCGGCCTCCTATTTTTCCGGGACAGACAGGAAGGAATACCCGGAAACAGAATATCTACTGAACATTTCTGATTATCTTTCGTCATTCGACAAAGAACCGTTATTTTACCTTAGAAATATGAGAGACTTCCGGGATTATACGGACAGAGTGGCGGAAACGGAGAGAAGGATCAAAAGTAAGCTGATATTCACGGATATGTGTCTGATCCTTTCGGAGGAGGCAGGAAGGAAAAGAGTCGGAGACAGTAATAAGGAGGTCTCTGCTGTTCTGTCAGAGGGCTACTGTCAGGGGAAGGAATTGATGAAATTACTGGAAGACAAAATATACGGGGAGGAATATGAGAGACAGTCATTGAATATGATGTCTGCCATTTGCAGGCTTCTCGGAGAGAAATATCCGGAAAAGAGGCGGGAATACTTTAAGGAAGCCCTTTCATATATGGATATGGCGGAGCTCCTTGAGGAGGGGGAATGCGAGCCCGGGAGGTACACTGCTATGGCAAAGCTGTATCAGGGTATAGGTGATGACAGGAACGCCTGCTTATTCTACAAAAAGGCGGAAAGCTGCGGTGAGGGGGCAAATGCTTATACGGAGCATATGAAATATCTGGAATCAAAGAAAAGATACGGGGAGCTCTTAAAGGTATATAAGGATTCTTTAAGCGTGGACGGGATACAGGAAACAAAGGAATTCCAGAAGCTTACGAAGAATATGGAAAATATGGAGCTTTTGAAGGGATAAAGGAAGCTGGGAAAGGAGAGGTACAGACAAATTATGAAAGCAGCATTGATAAGAAGGTGGATTAAGTTTACCCTTACGGTCTTTATACTGTTCATACTGAATATCCTGTTTGCGGCCACCGCATTTTCGGAGGACTGCTACAGCGTAACCGATATAGCAGGTAATGCCGTAAAAACAGACGAAAAGGGAAGGTATCTCGCCACTTCGGATATTATTTTCAGGTTTTTTGATATCAGGGAGCCGGAGGCTGTAAGGAACGGTGACTCAAGCTGGATCTTCTGCGAAGCGGAACACTGTGACGGCAGGGAGATATATACTCCGGTTCACGAAAGCTACAGACTTGACATAAAGGAGGATAAGGAGCTGTACTTTGTATGGCTGGACAGGATAAGCGGAGAAACCGTAAAAGATAAGAGCCTGCCGGAGAGCTTTACTGTACTGTACAGAGGAAAAGAGGAGCTTCTACCTTCGGCAGAGTTCAGTTATGAAAAAATAAACGGGGAAGAGGAGATCATATTAAGCGGCAGCGCCCCGGTACTAAAGATCACTTCCCCTCCGGAGATACGTTCATATCTGTATGTGGAAAAAAACGGAGAGGAGCAGAGAACCGAAATAGAAGGGGAGGTACAGGAATTTGTTTTTGATGAGGGAGAATACAACCTGTCACTAAGGGCAGTGGACGGCTGGGGTATCGAAACAGAGGTACCTCTGGATACGGAACACTTCATATACGATAAGAGCTGTCCGGTTATCAAAAATGTATCTGTCAAAGCTTCCGGAGAAAAGAGCCTTAAGGAGGGGGATAGCTTTATGTCCGTGGGATCTGTATTGATAAGCCCCGAAGCAGAGGACAATCTTTCCGGAATCGATCACTATATCTTCCATGTGGTGAATTCCATAAAAAGGAGCGAATATGAGGCATACGGCGACAGTCTGAGGCTTTCTCCCTGCTTTAACGGGATAGTATCGGTGCGCTCGATTGACAGAGCCGGAAATATTTCGGGAGAGGTGGTAACCCCGGTGATATTGATAGACAACAGGGCTCCGGTATTAAAGAACAGGGTGTTTAAGGCAGAGAAAAAGGGAAAAACCGGATTAAGGCTTAGCTTTGATGCAGAGGACGGTCTTTCCGGATTAAGAAAGCTTTCACTTTTCCTAAATGGGAAAAATATAGGAGAAGCAGAGTTTAACGGGGACAGAAAGGGAAGTATGGAAAGCAGTGTCAAGGCTGAAAAACTGAAGGAAGGAGAAAACAGCCTGAGGCTTGAAGCAGAGGATATACTTAAGAATAAGGCGTCCTATGATTTCAATATTGAACTGGAGGATGAAAGAAATAAAGATACTGACAGGGATATGGAATATGATGAGATTCCCGAAATGTACTTAAGAGGCTTTGAGAATTTCCAGAAAACAGAAGGAAATGTGAGGATAGAAGCGGGAGTCGGGAACAGCTTTCCGGATGAGGGCAGGGTCTTTATCGAAAGACATGACAAAAACGGGGAGCTTTCCGATGTGTATGAGTCGGAGCCCGGGGAGATCGAGATCACAGACGAGGGAAATTATGTGGTTCACTATGAGATAGAGGACAGGGGTAATATCTATGAGGAATACGGGTATTTCACTATTGACCGTTCATCTCCGGTGGTGGGGAGCCTTAAAGATATAGACAGAAAGACCTTCAGCTCTTTCTCCGTTGATTCCGATCCGCTGAACTCTATCGAGGATTACACCTATGTAAATGGCAGGATGACTCTTTCCGGACGGGAATATGACGGTCACGAAATAAGGGAGAACGGGAAATATATCCTTAAAATAAGCGCAACCGACGAGCTTGGACACAGTACGGAGGAAAGTGCGGAATTTCTGATAGATAATAACGGCAGCAAAAAGAAAACGCTGTCCGGAAATAAGCAGGAAAAATCAAGTGTTTCACGTGATTCTCTGCCTGAAGACAGTATCTCGGACAATAAGGGAGGGAATACGCTAAACGTGGATAAAAAGAAAAAAAGGAAAGGAGAAGAGTTAAATAGCAGGGATATTTATTTCATAAAGGAAAAAACATCGGAAAATTCAATAAGTGAAAACCGTGCGGGTCCGTCAAAAAGCGGAAGGGAGAAGACAATTTACAGAAGAGAGGCGGCAGTCATTCCGTTAATACTTTCTGCGGCGTTGTTTCTCCTTGTTGTCGGAATGCTGATCTTAGTCATAAATCCTGCAATGGAAAGAAACGGGATTGAATGATATAATGATACAAACGCCAAAAGTCCAAATGGCGTTTGAACTTGTTCAAAAAGCCATTTGACTTTGGGCGTTAAACAACACGAGCAAGTAGCAATTTACGTAGTAAATTAGCGGATTGCGAGTGTTGTAGAATTGCGAGAGTTGCTGAAAGCAACGTAGCAATTCGTTGTATCAAAACAGTGATTCAGTACTTTTGGCGTCTGATTTATAATATTACACATGTTCAGAGACAACACAAAAAAAGTTCATATCGGTGACAGGGTGATCGGGGGAGGCTCTCCCGTACTTATCCAGTCTATGTGCAATACGCGGACCGACGATGTTGAGGCAACCGTACGGCAGATCCTTTCCCTGGAGGAAGCGGGCTGTGAGATCATACGCTGTACCGTTCCCGACAGGGCGGCAGCCGAAGCTATAAGGGAAATAAAGAAAAGGATCCATATCCCGCTTGTAGCTGACATACACTTTGATTACAGGATGGCTCTTGCTGCGGTTGAAAACGGGGCAGATAAGATAAGGATAAATCCAGGAAACATCGGAGGAGAGGAAAACCTGAAGAAGGTGGTAGCTGCCTGTAAGGAAAGGGAAATACCGATCAGGGTGGGGGTTAATTCCGGTTCCCTGGAAAAAAAGTACCTGGAAAAATACGGAGCCGTCACACCGGAGGGACTTGTGGAGAGTGCCCTGGAAAAAACCCGTCTTATTGAGGAAAACGGTTACGATAATATAGTTATCAGCATTAAATCGAGTAATGTTCTGTTATGTGTAGACGCATACAGTCTGATCGCAGACAGGAGCGCGTATCCGCTTCATGTCGGGATAACGGAAGCCGGGACTGTTGTAAGCGGGAATATCAAGTCCTCCATTGGTCTGGGACTGATACTTAGCCGTGGGATAGGAGATACCGTAAGGGTCTCCCTTACAGGTGATCCTGTTGAGGAGGTAAGAAGCGCAAAGATCATTTTACGTACCCTGGGATTGAGAAAAGGGGGCGTGGAGGTGGTTTCCTGCCCTACCTGCGGAAGGACAAGGATAGACCTTATTGGTCTTGCAAACCGGGTTGAAAAGATGGTGATGAATTATGACCTCGATATAAAGGTGGCGGTCATGGGCTGTGCTGTAAACGGACCGGGTGAAGCAAAGGAAGCAGATATTGGTATTGCCGGAGGAGACGGTGAGGGTCTTCTTTTCCGGAAGGGGGAGATCATAAAAAAGCTTAAGGAAGACGAGCTTCTAAACGCCCTGAAGGCAGAACTCGAAAGCTATGGAAAGTAAAGCATTCTTTGAAGTATTTCCCACATTAAAGCTCCCGTCAGAAATGCAGGGGCTTTTTAATGCTGTAAGGATAAAAAAGATCCTGAGAAGCAGGGACAGAAAAGAATTCCATATATATGCGTTAAGCAATTCGGTTATTGACAAGGAGACGGTTTTCCGTGTCCAGAGGGAACTGAACAGACAGATATTCAAAAACACGGGAGTTACGCCGAAGATCCATGAATCGTTCAGCCTGAACGGAGATTTCAGTACAGAGGGCGTTTTTGAGAGCTACAGGGAGTCAATGGAGCTGGAGCTCAGGGAGGAGTATCCCATAATAAACCAGCTCTACAGGAATTCCGGGATAAGCTGCAGCGGGAACACCATTTTCCTAAGCGTACCCGAGGATATGATCTTCGGAAAAGAAGCGGAAAGATATGCCTATGAGCTTTCCGAGTATTTTTCCAATGTCTTTAATCTGAGATTCGGTATAAAGACAGAGATACGTTTATCCTACAGTAAGGGTGAGATATCCCTTGAGAGACGGATGGTCGAGGAGGAATTGAAAAGGGAATTCCGGGATCTTATCGACAGGAGGAGAGGCTCTGCAAAGCCGGAAAAAGCAGCCGGGGCAGAGAAAGCACAGAAAAAAGCCGCGGCACAGGAGCCTTCGTCCGCTAAGGGAAGCTTTACGAGAAGACCCGCCAGGAGACAGACCTCCGACCCTGATGTTCTCTACAGGTCTGATGTAAAGGAGGATCCGATACCAATTAAGGATATCGTGGGTCCGATAGGAGAGGTCGTAATAAGAGGGCAGCTCTTCTCCTATAGGGAACTCCCTATAAAGAACGAAAAGGCGGTTCTTATCTTAAGCATCACGGATTTCACGGATTCCATTTCGTTCAAGCTTTTTGTAAGTAATGAAGAGCTTCCGGAGATCAGGGAGAAGCTCGGGGCAGCAGATCTTGAAAAGGGTAAGAAGGGAATTTTTGTCAAGCTTAAGGGTCTTGCCGAGATCGACACCTTTGAGCATGACGTGATCATTACCTCGATAAGGGGTATCAGAAAGACGGGTTCTTTCATAAAGGAAAGGCGGGATCTTTCTCCGGTAAAGAGAACAGAGCTTCACTGCCACACAAACTATTCTGAAATGGATGGTGTGAGCAGTGTGGAATCCATTATGAAAACAGCGGATTCATGGGGATGGAAGAGTATTGCCATAACCGATCATGGCAATGTTCTGGCTTTTCCCACTGCAAATCATGAAAAGGAAAAACTTAGTAATCCCGATTTCAAGATCATTTACGGCTGTGAAGGCTATCTTGTGGATGATGCAAACCGGATAGTCTGGTCTGAGGGAGAGGGCGACAGAAGGGAATACGCAGGCTTTGACCAGGATTATGTGGTATTTGACATAGAGACTACCGGCTTCTCACCGGTCAGTGACAGGATAATAGAGATCGGCGCCGTGCGTATAGAGAAGGGGCAGGTTGCGGCATCCTTCGGGGAATTTGTGAATCCCGAAATCCCGATTCCGGCAGAAATAGAGAAGCTGACCGGGATAAATGATTCCATGGTAAATTCTGCGGATACCATTGACAAGGTGCTTCCACGCTTCCTGTTCTTTGCGGAAAATGCGGTGATCGTCGCACATAACGCAGCCTTTGATACCGGCTTTATCCGTGAGAAGGCCAGGGATAACGGTTTTAGCTTTGATAAGACCATTCTTGATACCCTGGGTCTCGGCAGGATGCTTTTTCCCGAGCTTACAAACCACAAGCTGGATACACTGTGTGAAGCACTTAATGTGTCTCTCGAAAACCATCACAGGGCAGTTGATGATGCGGCAGCCACCGGAGGTATCCTTTTAAGGCTTCTTGAAAAGCTTAAGGATGAGTATGCGGATAAGGTCGAGGTTCTTTACGATCTGAAACAGTATGACCGTGTAGGAGCAAATACGATAAAGAAGCTTCCCTACTTCCACATCATAATCCTTGCAAAGAATGAGACCGGAAGGCTGAACCTCTATAAGCTTGTCTCGGAGTCAAACTTAAGCTATTTCCAGAGGAGACCCAGGATCCCCCGTTCTCTTTTATCGGAGCACCGCGACGGTCTTATCCTCGGCAGCGCCTGTGAGGCCGGAGAACTCTACAGGGCTATAGAAAGACAGGAGCCGAAGGAAAGGATCGCAGAGATAGTCAGCTTTTATGACTATCTTGAAATACAGCCCATAGAAAACAATGAATTCCTTGTAAGAGAAGGGAAGTACGTAAAGACAAGGGAGGATCTTCAGGATATAAATAAAGAGATAGTGCGGCTCGGCAGCAGGTTCAATAAGCCTGTCTGCGCTACCTGTGACGTTCATTTCCTGAACCCTGAGGATGAGATCTTCCGGCGGATAATAATGTTCAGCAAGGGCTTTAAGGACGCTGATGAGCAGGCACCGCTTTACTTAAGGACCACCGAAGAGATGCTTGATGAATTCGCATATTTAGGAGACAGGAAGGCAGAGGAGGTCGTAATAGAGAATCCCAATATGATAGCGGATATGATAGATGTCATTTCCCCCGTCCGTCCTGATAAGGCACCTCCCGTCATCGAAAATTCGGATAAGATATTGAGGGATATTTGCTATAACAGGGCAAAGGAGCTTTACGGGGAGGTTCCTCCGGTGCAGGTGACGGAAAGGCTGGAAAGAGAGCTTAAATCCATCATAGGAAACGGCTATGCGGTTATGTATGTTATAGCTCAGAAGCTTGTGTGGAAGAGCAATGAGGACGGCTATCTCGTTGGCAGCCGGGGGTCTGTGGGCTCCTCCTTTGCGGCATTTATGTCGGGAATAACCGAGGTGAATTCCCTGCCGCCCCACTATCTCTGTCCCAAATGTCACTATTCCGATTTTGAATCCGAGGCCGTGAAAAAGGCAAAAAATGAAGGCTTATGCGGCTGTGATCTTCCGGATGCCGTATGTCCCAATTGCGGGGAAAAGCTTCAGAAGATGGGCTTTGATATACCCTTTGAGACCTTTCTTGGCTTCAAGGGAGATAAGGAGCCTGACATTGACTTAAACTTCTCAGGGGAATACCAGAGTAAGGCCCATAAGTATACCGAGGTCATATTCGGGGCTGGACAGACCTTCAGAGCCGGGACCACCACGGCGGTAAAGGACAAAACAGCCTACGGCTACACAAAAAAGTATTTTGAGGATCCTCTTCATAATGAGCATAAGAGACAGCCGGAGCTCGACAGGCTTGCAAAGGGATGTGAAGGTGTATTAAGTACCACCGGACAGCATCCCGGAGGGATCATAGTGCTTCCGAGAGGTGAGGAGATCGACTCCTTTACTCCGAGGCAGCACCCTGCCAATGACCAGAAGAAGCCGGTGACAACCCATTTTGATTATCATTCCATAGATCATAACCTCTTAAAGCTTGATATACTGGGGCACGACGATCCCACCATGATAAAGTTCCTGGTGGATGCCACAGGTGTTGATATCAATGATATATCCTTTGATGATAAGGAGGTTATGAGTCTTTTTAACAGCCCCGGGATTCTCGGGGTAAAGCCTGAGGATATAGGAGGCTGTAAGACAGGGTCTCTCGGCATCCCGGAATACGGCACCGATTTTGTTATACAGATGCTTGTGGACACCCATCCCAGATGCTTCACGGATCTTGTGCGTATTTCCGGTCTTTCCCACGGAACGGATGTCTGGCTTGGGAATGCTGAGCTTCTTATAAAGGATAAGGGCATGACATTGTCAGAATGTATCTGCTGCCGTGATGATATCATGCTTTACCTTATGAATAAGGGCATGGATCCCTCTCTTTCCTTCAAGACCATGGAGTCGGTAAGAAAGGGCAAGGGCTTAAAGGACGAGATGAAGGCCGGGATGCTTGAAAACAACGTGCCTGACTGGTATATTGATTCCTGCCTGAAGATCAAATATATGTTCCCCAAAGCCCATGCCGTGGCCTATGTTATGATGGCATGGCGCGTTGCCTGGTTCAAGATAAACAGGCCTCTTGCATATTATTCCGCTTTTTTCTCCATAAGGGCGGACATTGATTATGAGAGCATGTGCTTAGGTCCTGAAAAGCTTAAGGAGGCGTATAAGGTATTAAAGGAGAAGCTTGATTCTGTAGGTAAGAGAAAGATGTCACAGACAGAGCTTGATGCCATGAAGGATATGCAGCTGGTTCAGGAAATGTACGCAAGGGGCTTCAGCTTCAGACCCATAGACCTCTTCCTATCAGACCCGAAGCATTTCCGGCAGGTTGATGAAAAATCCATTATGCCGCCGATCTCTTCTATAGCAGGCTTCGGAGAAAAGGATGCGGATGATCTTTCTGCAGCTCTTAAGAATACGAAGGACAAGGGGGATTTCTTGTCGATCGAGGATTTTATGAGCCGCACAGGCTGCTCAAAATTAAAGGCAGATAAGCTGAAGGAACTGGGAATATTAAGTAATATACCGGAGAGTAACCAGCTTTCACTTTTTGACTATATCGGAGTGTGACTACTTAGCATCCGGATCAATCATTAAAAGGAGGAAAAAATGTCTGAAAAGAGAAAAAACCCGGTTGTGACCATTGAAATGGAAAACGGAGATATTATGAAAGCGGAGCTGTATCCCGATATTGCACCGAATACGGTCAATAATTTTATCTCTCTTATCAAAAAGGGCTTCTATGACGGTGTGATCTTCCACAGGGTTATAAGCGGCTTTATGCTTCAGGGAGGAGATCCGGAGGGTACCGGAATGGGAGGTCCCGGTTATTCCATAAAGGGAGAGTTTGGCAGCAACGGCTTTGCCAACGACCTGAAGCATAAACGAGGGGTTCTTTCCATGGCGAGGACTATGATCCCTGATTCGGCAGGGAGCCAGTTCTTTATCATGCATAAGGATTCGCCGCATCTTGACGGGGAATATGCGGCCTTCGGAAGGATAACGGAGGGGATAGAGATCGTAGATAAGATAGCTGATACGGCAACCGCGCCGGACGACAGACCTTATGAGACCCAGAGAATGGCGAAGGTCACGGTTGACACCTTCGGGGAGGAATATCCCGAGCCGGAAAAGATCTGAGATACTTTTAGATTATGATCACATTAACCGTGCACTTTCCCAGCTCCTCAGCGACTCTTCTCTTCATGGCGCTGACGGTTTTTATTATGTCCTTATAGCACCTGTCATCCGGAAATGAGAGCTCTATGTCGACATAGATATTTGCGCCTGTCATACGGCTTTTTACCTCACCAAGAGCCTCATATTCCTCATAGAATTCTGAGAGGATCTTCAGAATGATGAGCTGGTTTTCTTCATCCAGGGTAAGGTCAGTAAGGTCAATAAGTGATCTCTTCAGATTTTTTTGCACAAGTACGGAAAAAGAGATAACAAGCAGTATGCTGACAACGGGCGCAAAGTAGTGGATCCAGGATCTTCCGCTGAAAATGATACCCACTATCAGCGTTATTATGGAGACAAAGTCAAACACAAACTCCTTCTGGGAGCTCACATAGGCGGTGTGAAGCATCTTGCTGTGATTATTCTCGGCAAGCCTTTTTTCTTTTCTGTATATCAGAAAGTCAATAAGGAGACCAACAATACTTACTATAAGTGCGAAGAGGAGATGACCCTCCTCCTCGGATCCTCCGTTTATCAGTCTTCTAACCGAGAAGAGGAGGATACAGAAAAGACCGGCAAGGTCGAACATTTCACAGCATAGGGCAGTTATAGCCTCAACCTTTTCCGTACCGTAATTATACCTGAATTTCAGATTCCGGTTCAGCTTCCTTGAAAGAATGAGGAGGACAACACCGGGGATCAGTATGCTTGCATTCTCAATGAATTCAAGCCAGAGCACTAAAGAGTGGCTGGCGACCGCAGCAATAAAAGAGGTGAAGAAGACGGGTATCTTCCATACCACGAGTAAAACTGCCACTTTGTACTGTTCATTTAATGCATCCGATCTTTTGCTCATTACCGGAATTATACACTTTATCCCGGCTTCTGCCAAGCTCAGGCAAGGTTACATCATATGATTAAAGCGCCCAAAGTTCTTGTCCCCACCACAAGCTTTTCTTGTGTGGTGACAATTACTTTTGGCGCTTTAATCATCATATTTTCTCTTGTGGGAAATTTTTTAAGATGCTAAGATAGAATAATAAAGAGGGGAGAATAACGAGAGGAGACTTGACAATATGAAGACTATTCGTTTCAAGCTTGTCGTAGGTATTTTATTATGTTCTTTGCTCACGGCTGTTATAGTGGGCGTACTCTCCATAAGAAGTACCATGCAGATCTCAGAGGCTGATTCCAGGGAGAATATGGTGAATCAGACCGCGGCCGTTGCAAATGAAATGGACTCTACGGTGCTCAGGGTAGAACAGTCGGTCAATATCCTTGCAGACATCGTTAAGAGCAGGATAAGTGAGCGTCGTTTCTTCTCGGATGTGAATTATGCGGATGCATTCACCAATGAGGTACTGGAGCAGGTCTTCCGCTTCTCCGAGCATACTGACGGAGCGATAACCAGCTATATCCGTTATAATCCCGAATACTCAAATCCAACCTCCGGATGCTTCCTTACCAGGAACAGTCTCAGCGAACCCTTTAACGCTGTCGAGCCTACGGATTTCTCTATGTATGACCCTTCAGATCTTGAGCATGTGGGCTGGTACTACATTCCCGTTAATAACGGCGGACCGATATGGATGGATCCCTATCTGAACAGCAATATCAATGTTTACATGATATCCTATGTGGTTCCGATCTATGCGGAGGACGGTACTTCCATAGGCATAGTGGGAATGGATATCGCTTTTTCGGCCCTTACGGATATGATAGACGGGATTTCGCTTTTTGATACGGGCTACGGCTTCCTTACGAATAAGGACGGTAATATCGTTTACCATAAAAGTGCAGAGGTAGGACAGGCTCTGTCATCCCTTGACGGCTCTCTTTCGGGAGTGGGCTCTTATATCCAGGCCACATCCAATAATACGGCCTATGAATACAAATATAACGGTGTTGAAAAGCTTTTGGTCTCAACTCCGCTTAAAAACGGGATGATACTTGTGCTTACGGCTCCGAAGAAGGAGATCTTTGCCGAAGCATATTCACTTCTCTTTATTATCCTCGGAGCCATACTCCTTGCCATAGTCGTAAGCTCTGTTGTGGGACTTCTGGTGGGAAATGGTCTTTCAAAACCTATCCACACCCTTACGGAAATAATCGGAAAGACCGCCAGGCTGGATCTGACCTCCGGCGGTGACGGGCATGACCTTATGAAGCATAAGGACGAGATCGGACAGATGGCAAACGGGGTCTATGACATGCGTACCTCATTCCGTGAAATGGTGGGTTCCTTCAGAAATGTGGAAAAGACCATCAATGACAGCATAGATCAGCTTGACACCATTATGAAGGAAAACAATGAACGCGCGGATAATAACAGCACGGAGACCGGGCATCTTGCCGAGGGTATGAAGAAGGCTGCGGACAACACCGCACAGATCGTTGAGACCGTGGAAAGGGCAAGGAACCAGACTCAGGAGATAAATTCCCTTGCAGTGAAGAGTGAGGAGGATTCCAGGGAAATACAGGTACGGGCCGGAGAGATGGAACAAAGGAGTACCCTTTCCAGCGAAAAGACCCATGAGATGTATGATGTTATGAAGGTAAAGAGCGATGAGGCCATTGAGAAATCCAAGGCAGTCAAGCGCATAAATGAGCTTACCGACGACATCAAGAATATTTCCTCACAGACAAACCTTCTGGCCTTAAATGCCAGTATTGAGGCTGCCCGCGCGGGAGATGCGGGACGGGGGTTTGCGGTTGTTGCCGATGAGATCGGATCACTCGCCGCAGAGACACTTAAAACCGTTGATAATATCAGCGGTATAGTGGATGAAGTAAGCGCTGCCATGGCGAATCTTAATGATTGCATAACGGAGCTTATGAGCTTTCTTGAGGAAACCGTTCTCACAGATTACGGGATGTTTAAGGATTCCGGAGCCCGTTACAGGGAGGATGCGGATTTCTTTATAGCGAAGATGGCTGAGGTGCGTTCAGGCACCGCTTCATTGGAAAAGCATATTGAAGAGATCGTTTCTGCCGCCGAGGATATAAACAATATGACAGAGAATTCCTCGAACCGCATAGACGATATCGCCGGCAGATCCGATGAGATGAGGGTTTCGAACGACCAGGGCTACCGGAAGCTCCAGGATGCCAGAGAGGCAGTGAGAGAGCTCGGAGAGATCACGGACAGATTCCACATGATGTAGTATTTAATCAAAAGGTGGCTTTTGGCGTCTGATTCTTTAATATGTATCCAGAAAACTGTGTTTTTCGCCATCAGGGGTCTTGTAGCCTGTCACGGTGCCCAGGTGGACATTTTCAACGCTCTTAAAAATGTTTGCTTCTATATACGGGTTTTTTTCCTTCAGATCCCTGATGAGCGCCTTTATTTCCGCTCGTTTGCTGCCTTTTTCGGTTCCGCCGCAGCTCGAGCAGCTTTCTGTAAGCCTGCAGGCGCAGTTTATGAAGTTCAGCTTATTATGGTCCCGCCATCTTTTGATATCATTCTCACGGATAAGGTAGAGGGGGCGGATAAGCTCCATTCCTTCAAAATTGGTGCTGTGGAGCTTCGGCATCATGCCTTGTATCTGTCCTCCGTACAGCATTCCCATCAGAATAGTCTCAATAACATCATCATAGTGGTGCCCAAGCGCGATCTTATTACAGTTTAATTCCCTTGCCCTGCTGTAGAGTGCACCCCTGCGCATCCTTGCGCAGAGATAGCAGGGTGAATCAGCTGCAGCATCTACAACGTCAAAGATCCGGGATTCGAATACCTGGACCGGTACCTGCATAAGAGCGGCATTACTCATAATGGTTTCCAGATTGATACTGTTGTATCCCGGATCCATTACCAGATATACGGCTTCGAAATTCTTTTTCCCATGCCTTTCAAGCTCCTGAAAGAGCTTTGCCATCAGCATGGAATCCTTTCCTCCGGAAATGCATACGGCGATCCTGTCACCGTCCTTAATAAGCTCATAATTTTTGATGGCTCTGGTGAAGCGGCTCCATAATTCGCTCCTGTAGGTTTTTATTATGCTTCTTTCTATATTTCTCCGCCTGAGTGCTGCGGCCTCAGGATCCCGGGATCTCTCTTTATTGAAATGGAGGTAACAGCCGTGGATCCCTCCGTGGATACTGTATATCTCGTAACCTCTGGGATCCAGCTCACTGCAGATCTCAAGAGAGCGCTTTCCCGAATAGCAGATCAGATATATAGGAATATCTTTTCTAAGATCGGTAATGTGGGAATCAAATTTATCCTCCGGGAAATTCATCGCTCCCGGATATGAGCCCTTCATAAAATCCTCTTCGCTACGTATATCTATTATCATCTTATCCCTGGTGTCAGAGAGCATATCTTCGATCCTTCTGGAATAGCGCATTTTCTTATCATAACCTCCGGCTGTCATCCTGCGGGACTTCTGGCGTCAAAACCTTTTATATATTAATACAGCAGAAAATGCAACTTCTAAGCTTTATTTTTGGGGTCTTTCATAGTTTGACGTGTTATAATGACAAGGTGTAGCCGGGAGACAGGGTATGACCGGTCAGATTAAGGAAATACAGCGCAAAAAACCACGGCGGGTTTATGGGTTAAGAAAGGAGATCTATATAAGTATCATGAATATCGGGAATTACAGAAAGCAGCTTATAGACTCATACAAAGGGAACCGGAAGACCTTTATCTTCTATACGGTTTTAAGGATACTGGTGATCCTTACCCTTATAAGATGTATAATCACAGGGAACTATCAGAGTGCCATGCTCTGTATCCTGTCCTTGATTCTCTTCTTTATTCCCGCCATCATACAGGATAAGATGAAGGTGGTGATACCGCCGGTATTCCAGGTCATTATATTCGGCTTTATTTTTGCGGCGGAGATACTGGGAGAGGTAAATCACTACTATGTGAGGATCCACGGCTGGGACACCATGCTCCATACAATGAACGGATTCTTATGCGCAGCGATCGGGTTTTCCCTTGTATATCTCTTAAACAGGGGCAGCAAGAATGTGAATCTCTCACCCTTCTATCTGACCCTTGTGGCCTTCTGCTTTTCAATGACCGTGGGAGTGGTATGGGAGTTTTTTGAGTTTACAATGGATCAGCTCTTCTTTCTGGATATGCAGAAGGATTTCATTGTCCGGGAATTCGGATCGGTAACCCTTGATCCCGCCAATATGGGAACCCCCATAGACGTTGCGGGAATTACGGATACCATAATACATACGGCCTCCGGGGAAACCTACAAAGTAGAAGGGGGCTATCTGGATATAGGGATCATTGACACCATGAAGGATCTTCTGGTGAATCTTGTGGGTGCTGTGGTATTTTCCTTTATCGGCTATTCTACACTTAAGTTTTCAAAGTCATCTAAAATAGCAGACAGCCTTATTATCAGACCAAAGGAGTGATAGTTCCGTAAACACGGAGGAAGACTTTTAGGAGGAGATATATAGATGAAGTCAACGGGAAGGACAGTTTTTTTTAAGAAGGCAACGGTTATTCTTTTAGCTCTTGTTTTGTCTTTAACAGGCTGCGCTCAGGGCGGAGCCGGAGGAACAGAGGGCGGAAAGCCTTCCTTAAACCCTTCAGGAAACAGTACGGATACCGCGGCAGAGCTTAAGAAAGATGCGCCTGACGGCGGAGAGGAGACTCTTCCTAAGGAGCCCTTATCTTTAAGCGAAGCGGAAGAACTGCCGGCCTGGGAGTGGCAGGCTGTGGCTTCCTTTCCGGACCGCAGGGGGAAGATCGACGATACTCTGGCTCTGAACAGCCTTTTAAGCTTTGAAGGCTTCAGCGGACAGGGAAAGCTTTATCTCACAGCTTCGGAAACCGTATCTTCATTCAGAATGTATGTAAATAACCGGGAAGTGGACACCTCCGGGGTAAAAGCCGGGAGCGTATATGAGCTGGATTTCAAGGATGCCGCCGTAAACGGGCTGAATACCGTTCAGGTATCCGGTATAGAGCCTATGACCGCAAAGGAAGCGGTACGGGTCTATATCCCCTATCCCGAGGTCATTCCGGGAGAGCCGGGAGAGGAGGGGATATCGGAAGAGACACTGTCCCTTGTTTCAGACATTGTGGGATCGGATGTGGAGTCAGGCTTTACTGCAGCCCAGCTTGCGGTTATACGTAACGGAAAGCTTGTCTATGAGGATGCATGGGGGAAGCTTAATTCATATGCACCGGACGGAAAGAAGATCACCGACAGTCCGGATGTGACCAATGATACAATGTTTGACCTCGCATCGGTCACAAAGATGTTTGCCACAAATTACGCGCTGCAGAAGCTTGTAACGGATGGAAAGCTCTCTATTGATGATCATATAAAGGATTTTCTCGGAGACAGGTTTTCAGAGGATACTCTGGATTTCGCTTATCAGGACGCGGAGGATCCGGGGCTCGAGACAATGAAGGAGTGGAAGGCGGAGCTTACCGTAAGGGATCTTCTGTGCCATCAGGGAGGATTTCCGGCATCTCCCCGTTACTGCAATCCCTATGTGGATGCTGTGAGCCAGCGTTACGGAAAGGAATTTGATAATATCCTCTTCGCTGGAAATGACGCTTCTGAGGCAACAAGGGAAGCCACAGTTGACGCCATATGCAGAACACCGCTTATGTATGAGCCCGGGACAAAGACTCTTTATTCCGATGTGGACTATATGATACTTGGCCTCGTGGTGGAAAGTGTTACGGGTAAAGGACTTGATGAGTATGTAAAGGAAGTATTTTACGAGCCCCTGGGCTTAAAGCATATAACCTTTTCTCCGTCGAAAAACGGTTTTTCAAAGGACGCCTCGGCGGCAACGGAGATAAACGGAAATACCAGGGACGGTTACCTTGATTTCCCCGGCATAAGGAAGGAAACCCTGCAGGGAGAGGTCCATGATGAAATGGCGTACTACAGCATGGGAGGAGTTTCGGGGCACGCGGGCCTTTTCGCCAGTGCCTCGGATCTTGCAAAGCTTGCATCTGTCATGCTTACGGGAGGATACGGAGGTCATAAGTTTTTCTCGAAGAATGTAATGGATCTCTTCACAGCACCGAAAAACAGCGTAGAAGCCAACTGGGGTCTGGGCTGGTGGAGAGAGGGAGAGGATCAGAGAACCTGGTACTTCGGGGAGACGGGATCCGGCACCTTCGGTCATCAGGGATGGACAGGCACCCTTGTTATGGTCGATCCGGTCAAGGAGCTTGTGGTCGTATATCTTACAAATAAGATCAATTCCCGGATAACGGATATGTCAAATCCCAATAAGTTTAACGGAGGCTATTATACCTCCGCTACTCTCGGCTTTGTACCGCAGCTTTTGCAGCTGGGGCTTGATAACGGTGATGAATTAAAGGAACCCCTGTTCAGCCTTGTTTCGGAGATGACCAATGACAGCATCAAGCTTGTGGATCCGGCGATCACCAATGAAGGTGAGCATCCGGCGGTTAAAAACGTGGAGAGTAAGCTCAATGTTTTACGTAAATATGCGGAAGAGTCAGGCGATCCGGAATATGTAAGGGTCTGTGATAAAGTTAATGAACGCTGGACGGATTACAAAGAGGAAGCCGCCAGGTCGCCGGAGGGTATCCTTCATGATATGAGCACAGAGGAAAAGATAGAGGAAATGCTTATGCCGGAGGTTCGCTGCTGGATCGATAAGACCGGTGAAAGGAAGGGGGTCACTGAGCTCAACAAGGAGCTTAAGGAGGTTATTAATAAACATAAATTCGGAGGAGTGGTTCTTTTCGCGGAAAATACACAGGATGCTGAGCAGACCATTGCACTTACCGGGGAGCTTCAGGAGGCATACAGCTTTGGAAACGACAGGCAGAAGCTTCTTATTGCTGTAGATCAGGAAGGCGGAAGGGTGACAAGGCTTGACTACGGAACCCAGATGCCCGGAAATATGGCTCTTGGTGCAACCGGGGACACTGCTCTCGCCAAGGAGGCAGCAGAGATCATAGGTTCGGAGATAAAGAGCCTTGGCATTAATGTGGACTTTGCTCCTGTGGTGGATGTGAACCTGAACCCTTCTAACCCGGTGATCGGTATACGTTCCTTCTCGGACAGTCCGGAAATGACGGCTGATTTCGGCTCAGCCTTTACAGATGGTCTCCATAGCTCCGGGGTGGTCTCCGCACTTAAGCATTTCCCGGGACACGGTGATACCTACACGGACAGCCATACGGGGCTTCCGAGTATCGATAAGGATCTCGATACCATCAGGGAAAATGAACTGTTACCGTTTAATAATTGTATTAAAGGCGGAGCCGACATGGTCATGACAGCCCATATACAGTATCCTGAGATCGAGACAGAAACATATACATCAATTAAGGACGGACAGGAGATCACCCTTCCCGCAACCCTTTCAAAGAAGATGATAGGCGGGATCCTGAGGCAGGAGCTTGGCTTTGACGGCGTAGTGATCACCGATGATATGTATATGGCTGCGGTCTCCGCAAATTTTGCGCCGCTTGATTCTGCCCGCCTTGCTATAAATGCGGGAGTCGACATGATCCTTATTCCTGTGATAATGGAATCGCCTGATGGAATAAGGAATATGGAAGCATATATCTCAGGTATTAAGGATATGGTGGAAAAAGGAGATATTCCGGAAGCAAGAATAAATGAATCGGTCTTAAGGATCCTGAAATTAAAGGAAAAATACGGTCTTCTTTCCTCAGAAAATTATGAGGGGCATAAGGAGAACATTTCTGTAGCCGGCTCAAAGGAAAACCATGATAAGGAATGGGAGATAGCGGAAAAGGCTGTCACTCTCCTTAAGAATGAGGATGGTCTTCTGCCGCTTGGAAAAGGTACAAAAGCAGCCGTAATCCTTCCCTATGAGTCCGAGCTAAAGTCAGTGGAATTCGCCGTACAGAAGCTTGAAAGCGAGGGTATCATAGGGGATGCTTCCTCCGTATCAACGGAATGCATAGACGGAATTTCCGGGGAAGAGGGGAATGAGCTTATAGACCGCACATTAAGCGGAAATGATGTGATAATAGCCGTTTCGGCACTTTACGGTAATGATGAACTGGATCCGTCCAAGGAAAAGGGTCTCACCGGTGCTCTTTACGACAGACTGATAGATAAGGCGCATAAGGAAGGAAAGAAGGTTATTATCCTTAGCGCCCAGCTTCCGTATGATGCAGCGAGATTCGGGGAGGCTGATGCCATCCTGTGCTGCTACAATGCCAGGGGAATGCTTGAGTTTCCCGGGGACTATTCCGGAGGAACAAAACAGTACGGACCCAATATACCGGCAGCCATATATGCGATGTTCGGAGGGGCGGATATAACGGGGAGGCTGCCTGTCAATATTCCCGCTCTTAACAGCCGCTATGAATATACAGATCAGATCCTGTACAGCAGAGGCAGCGGGATAAGCCTCTCTGTCACCGGAAAGACAGGAGAAGGAACTCTTAGCGGGAATGAAATGCTCTGGGAGAAGGCGGTGCTCGGAGATCAGCAGTTTGATGAATATCTGCCGCTTTTAAAGGATAAAAAAGTGGCTCTCTTTTCAAACCATACGGGGATAGTCGGTGATGTGACCGAAGGACAGGAGAATCCGGGATGGATAAAGGACTTAAGTCTTGTTCCTTTCGGGAAGGACGGAAGCGGAAAAGCAATAAAATACGGACAGCACATTCTGGATGCTCTTATTGAGCACGGTGTGGATGTGGAGGCGATATTCAGTCCGGAGCACGGCTTCAGGGGTGAAGCGGATGCCGGAGAAAGCGTGGACAACTCCGTTGATGAAAAAACCGGTGTTCCCATTCTTTCACTGTACAGCGCCAACACCCATTATCCGTCGGAAGAGGATATGGAGCGCTTCGACACCCTTGTAGTTGACATGCAGGATGTGGGGCTGAGGTATTATACCTATTATATTTCCCTTTATTATCTGATGGATGCCTGCGCTTTGCATGATAAGGAGGTTATAATCCTTGACAGGCCGAATCCCAACGGTTTCTACGTTGACGGACCGATCCTTAAGGAGGGATATGAGTCCGGTGTGGGCAGACTTCCCATACCGGTAGTTTACGGCATGACATGGGGAGAGCTGGCACAGATGATCAACGGAGAGGGCTGGCTCGAAGCCGGAAAGAATAAACTGAAGCTAACGGTGATCCCCTGTAAGAACTACACCCACAGCACAAAAACTGCCCTTATACGGAATCCTTCGCCGAATCTGAAGGACATGAGAGCGGTTTATCTGTATGCCTCCACCTGCTTCTTTGAAAATACCGCATTTTCCATAGAAAGGGGAACGGTCTTTCCCTTTGAGGTATACGGTTGTCCTTCCCTGAAGGATAGTGGAAGCTTTGACTTTACCTTTACGCCCCGCAGCATGGACGGAGCCGTGACACCTCCTTTCGAGGGACAGCTCTGCCGGGGAAAGGATCTCAGGGATATTCCGATCACAGATATATGGGAAGCCGGTATTAATCCGGAGTATATACTTGATGCCTACCATGCCTATATGGATACCTCTCCGGACTCGGATTTCTTCGGCACCCCGGATCAGAAGGGCAGGTACTGGCTGGATCTTCTGAGCGGATCGGACGATCTTCGGAAGCGCATAATGGCCGGGGAAACGGCAGAGGAGATAAAGGCCTCCTGGAAAGCGGATATAGAAAGCTTTAAGAAGCAGAGAAAAGCTTATCTTCTGTACGAAGAGTAGTACAAGCCTTTCTTGACGTTCCGGCGTGAGGGGGGTATTATTAAGGTGTTATTGCCGGGCAAGGTTTTACAGTTATTGTAATGCCTCCGGCAAAGGGGTTGTGAGTCAGGGAATACAGGGGAGACATGTTCAATGCTCACATCCGTTCTTACCATTAATAAGCTTCATAATTATAATGATGCCCGGTCAGCAGGGTTATTTGTTGTATAACGGAGCAGTGTTAATGAAGATGTTTTTAAGAAAGGTGGAGTATAATGAAGAACAAAAAGAAGTTACCGTTTACCGCAGTTTTACTTATGATCGGCTTTATCCCGATCATTCTGTCGGGCGTGATCATCTGCCTGATGACCTCCAGAAATGTAACGGAACAGCTTTCCCAGGGAGTTTATGAGAAGCTCTATGTCACCACGGAAAGCCTGTGGAAATATTATCAGTATGACATTGATGCCGGTAATGATATTCCTTATGAACATGATTATGTGGATATGCTTAAGTCAGAGGATATCGATATGACTATCTTCGTTGGAGATACACGTTATATTACATCCACATTAAAGCCTGACGGCTCACGAAATGAGGGCACAAAGATGGATCCCGCCATATGGGAACGTGTTCAGAAGGGCGAGATGGTACAGGCAGAAAATGTACCTATAGGAAGCAAAAAGTATTTCGTATGCTTTGTGCCCATAAAAGGACCGGACGGAGGCGTGATAGGTGCTGCCTGGGCAGGAGAGCCTGTGAATGATGTAAGGGGCAATATCAACGCCATACTGTTTGCATTGATCCTCACGGTAGTTATAAGTATAGTGATCTTTGGAGTAGTGATCTTCATCATCTCAAAGAAGGTTGTCAAGTCCATAGAAGATGTTGTAAAAAATATAGAGGTTCTGGCAGACGGTGACCTTGCAAATACCAGTGAAACCTCCTCCGCCATTACCGAAATTGATGAGATCGGGAGAAATGTTACAAAGCTTTCAGACAAGCTGAATGAGGTTATAACGTCGGCAAAGGATGCTGCGTTAACCACTCTTAATGAAGCAGCAAGTCTTTCCGACACTGCACAGCAGATAAGCGGTACTGCGGACGGTGTTTCTGAGGCCGTACAGGAAATGGCAAAGGGAGCCACCGATCAGGCAGATTCCGTTCAGAAGTCTACAGAGAATATCGGGATGCTTTCGGATGCCATACAGAATGTTTCGGATAACGCTGAAAACCTTGCAGGCAACGCAGCTTACATGAATGATGCTTCACAGCAGTCAGCAACCGCATTGAAGAAGCTTCAGGATAATATGAACAAGATGGGCGAGTCTGTAAAGGTTATCTCCGATACAATGAAGGAGACAAATGCAGCGGTAAACAAGGTAAATGAAAAGGTTGACGGTATCACCGGTATCGCTTCACAGACGAACCTCCTTGCACTTAATGCCTCTATCGAAGCAGCAAGAGCCGGAGAGCAGGGAAGAGGCTTTGCGGTTGTTGCAGAGGAGATCGGTAAGCTTGCCGCAGAGAGCGGAAACATAGCCGGTGAGATCCGCGATGAGATGAGCCAGCTTCTTATCCATGCTAATGATGCAACGGACAAGACGGATGAAGTTACCGCAATCGGAGATGATGTCATAGCTGTACTGGGAGAGACCGTAGAGATCATACAGGGGCTTATTGATAATGTATCAGGCACTGTAGACGGAGTGAACACGATCTCAGGCCTTACGGAGGAATGTAACGCCAATAAGGATCAGATAGTGGATGCTATGAGTTCACTGTCCGCCATTTCCGAAGAAAATGCAGCTTCAACCGAGGAAACCTCGGCATCTATGCAGGAGCTTAACGCAACGGTCAATATTCTTGCAGGAAGTGCTTCGAACCTTAGCGGAATAGCAAAGCAGCTGGAGGACGAACTGAGCTTCTTCAGAGTATAAGGAGAATTGGAGGTTTAAGCTATCAGCAGTACAGCTATAACCTATTACGGAAATTACAGCCCGGTGGGAGACATCATAGTACTTGCCTCCTGCCTGGCTTTCCTTATATTGATCTTTACCGCATATATAAATCATACAAAGAGCTTTATCATATTCAGGAACAGTCTGTTCCTTCTTATGCTTACCGCAGCATCGGATATCATTTTTCATATGCTCCTAAACATCCCGGATAAGATTCCGCATGAGCTGATCTATGCTGTCCGGGGTACATTTTATCTGTCTCTTTTTGCAATCCTTCTTCATTTTGTATTCTATGCGAAGGAAACGCTCCATATGGAGCTCAGATCCGACAATAAGTATATCATTGCGGCTGTGGCCGCGTATGTTATTGTTGCCGCGTATCTGTTTATTACCACCTATACCGGAACGGGTTTTCACATTGATGCTGAGAACCGGATACACCCCGGGTTTAGTATTTCCCCCTTTTTCTTTTTCTTTTATACAGTACTTATTTTATGCATGCTGGTATTCCACAAAAACAGGATCTATAAGCAGATCTACATCGGGATAGTTATAACAACGCTCCTCTCCATACTTGTTATGCTGATACAGGGACTACACGGGCAGTCCTCCTTTACTGCCGCCGTATTCCTCTTTCCCACGTATGCGATCCTTTATTTCATGCATTCAAATCCCTACGATCCCGAGATAGGGGCTGTGAATATTACAGCTTTTGAGGATCTGATGCAATACAGTTATTCCCACGGAAACGAGCTCTTAATAATGAGTCTTTACCTGAAGGATTTTGATGTCAAGGACCGGAAGTTTCCAAAGGAGCTTCAGGACCTGATAAGGCATTACAATCATCATTTCTTTAAGCATGCCCTGCTCTTCAGGCTTTCCGGAGGTCATATAGTTCTTGTGGCTGAAACCGCAAAAAATCCGGATTACAGGGAGCGGCTGGAACGAATGCTCGAAGACTATTATATCCAGCATAAAAAATTCGAGCTTGATTATAAGATCATCTTCCTTACCACCATTGATGAGATCGGCCGGACAAATGATTATCTGGATCTTATCAGGTATCTCGAGAGCTGCATGGATGAGCGGGAAGTGAAGTATGTGGATGAAAAGGATATAGAAGACTACAGGGAGCATAAATACATTGTTCGCGAGCTTGAAGACATTTTCCGGAAGGGGGATCTGAATGACAGACGTGTGGAGGTATACTGCCAGCCTGTGATGAATACGGGAAGCGGCAAGTATGATACCGCTGAGGCATTGATGAGACTCAGGCTGGAAAAAAAGGGTATTGTCTTTCCGGATAAGTTTATTCCCATTGCTGAAGAATTAGGCTTCATCAAAACACTGAGTATGATAATCCTTAATAAGACCTGTCTTGCCATTAAGGAGCTTTTACGCGAGGGCTATTATCTGAAGCGTATTTCAGTAAACTTTTCCATGATCGATGTAAGGGAAAGCGATTTCAGTGAAAGGGTCATGAAGATAATAGACGATAATGGGATACCCTATGAAAAGCTGGCAATAGAGCTTACGGAAAGCCAGAGCGAACAGGATTTTATCATTGTACGGAATAAGATAAATGAGCTGAAGGACAGCGGCATAAAATTCTATCTCGACGATTTCGGAACCGGGTATTCCAATTTCGACAGGATAATCGAGCTTCCCTTTGACATTATAAAGTTTGACCGTTCACTGGTGATAGCCAGTAATATGGATACAAAGTCCGAAACAATGGTCTCATACCTTGCGCATATGTTCAGCGATATGCACTATGCAGTGCTTTACGAGGGCATAGAAAACAATGATGACGAGCAGATGTGTATAAGGATGTGCGGACGCTATCTTCAGGGGTACAAGTATTCAAAGCCGATTCCTATAGAGAGGCTTACGGAGTACTTTGAGAAGATATCATAGTAACGGTTCTTCTGACAAAGGTAGAGGATTATGTATTATTCGGCAATAGGGATAGTTTCGCTTATACTTCATTTCATAATAAACCGTGAAGCGCTTCGGAAGATTGATGAGAAGCCGGGCATTGAAGAAGCCTGGATCAGGGAGGCGAGGCGTTACAGGTATTTCCTTATTTCAGCAGTTTTCTACTATATCATTGATGCAGCATGGGGAATCCTGTATGAGTATCATCACATCCCGGCTCTCTTTCCGCTTGTCTATTCAGATACGGTTCTATATTTTATCTTCAGGCTGCTTACCATGCTGACCTGGATACTCTTTGTGGTTGCTTATCTGGATAAGAGGAAACGCCCCAGCAAGGCTCTGACATATGTAGTCTGGACCCTTTTCATACTTGGTCTTATCTATCTGATGATAAACCACTTCCATCATTTTATCTTTTCATTTAATGACAATCACGAATATATTGCAGAACCGGGGAGATACATCGCATTCATTCTGCAGATCATTCTTTATCTGATAACTTCGATATATATTCTGTCCATGGCCCTGAGATCCCTCGGGAATGAAAGGGTGCGTTACACCGCGGTGGGTCTTACCACTCTGGTAATGGCGCTGTTCCAGATCATTCAACTTCTTTACCCGCTTCTTCCCATATATTCAATGGGACTTATCATAGGGAGCAGTATGATCCACTCCTTTGTGGAGGAAGGAGAGAAAAGGGAAAAGGAGATATACGACAATATAGCAAGGAGTCTCGCAGAGGTCTATGAGGCCATATACTATATTGACATTGAAACCGGGGAATACCGTGAATTTTCTACGAGCCGGGAATACGCGGCTATGAACGTGCCAACCGAATGCAGGGATTTTTATTCCGAGTCAAGGGACAATATAGAGAATTATGTCCATCCGGAGGACAGGGAGTTTGCGAAAAGCCTGTATTATAAGGATGTGTTCTTAAAGAATCTCGAAGGAAGAAAGGCCTTCGAGTATAAATACAGGATAATGGTCGGGGATGAGGCAAGGTATTACCGCTTCACGGTAATGAGGGCAAAGGACGGCAGACACTTCGTTCTGTACGGTAAAGACATAAATGATGAAATAACTGCCGAGTCGATCCTCTGGGAGCATCAGAAGCAGAATATTACCTTCAGCCAGATCGCCGAAAGCCTGGCTTCAAACTATGATGAGATCTACTATGTGGACGTGGAAAACGGGGCTTACGTAGGATACGGATCAAACGATATGTACGGCCAGCTGGAGATAAGACATGCCGGTGATGATTTCTTTGAAGAGTCAATTAAAAATATCCCAAAGGTGGTTCATAAGAACGACCGGGACTTGCTTACGGATTTTATAAACAGGGATAATATGATTTCCGCAATGGAAGGGAGGAAAAGATACAGCATAGATTACCGGATCTCCTTAAACGGCAAAAACCAGAACCTCAGACTGACGGTTCGCTACAGCAGTGACAGAAGCCACTTTATCATAGGAGTAGAGAATATAGATGCCGAGGTAAACAGGGAGAAGCAGGTTCTGAGAGCCCTTAATACAGAGAAAAAGCTGGCAAGACGGGATGAGCTTACAGGGGTGAAGAATAAGACCGCATACCGGGAGCTGGAGCAGGCAGTACAGGCCAATATGGATAAGGACATGGATTATCTGCCCTTTGCCATTATTGTATGTGATACCAATGATCTGAAAAAGGTAAACGATAATGATGGACATGCAGCAGGAGATGAATATATAAAGGCATCTGCGAAGCTTCTCTGCGACATATTTGTCCACAGCCCCGTATTCAGGGTTGGAGGGGACGAATTTGTGGTGTTCCTGCGCGGAAATGATTATACCGTGAGGGAGGATCTCCTCCGGAAACTGCATAGTCAGGTCAGGGAGAATCAGAAGAAAGGCTCCGGACCAATCCTGGCAGCAGGGGTTGCTGAATACATTCCCGAAACAGACAGCCTTGTATCGGAGATATTCGACCGGGCAGACAGGGAGATGTATGAGGATAAGCAGCTTTTGAAGGACCAGGCTTAATTTTTCTTTTGATCTGTATATTATGATATAGATGATACAAACGCCAAAAGTCCCCGATGGCGTTATGTTAGTGACATTCTGAGATTACACAATATCATTCTGAGATTACACAATGTCATTCTGAAACTACACAATGTCATTCTGAGGGCGAAGCCCGAAGAATCTTTTTACCGGAAGAAAAGATAAAAGATCCTTCGCTGGCGCTCAGGATGACAGAAGAGGATCGCTCAGACTACACAATGTCATTCTGAGGGCGAAGCCCGAAGAATCTTTCTTACCGGAAGAAAAGATAAAAGATCCTTCGCTGGCGCTCAGGATGACAGAAGAGGGTCGGTAAGGATAACAGAAGAGGATCGCTCAGGATGACAGGAGAGGGTCGCTTCCCGTTGACTCCCCTGTTTCCCGAAAGGAGAATATATGCCCAGATATACAGAAAACATACTTGACAAGTACATGATAAGAGCTCTGGATATGATGACCAAAGCTACAGCTTCCTATAGCGTGGAGAATCTGGAGGACAGGCTGCAGGTATATGAGGATGGTCTTGAAAGGCTTGAAGCCGATGTGAAAAACAGGGGTGACAAGCCGAGAGAAAACGGTGCGTGCATTATCATAAGGGACCAGATAGAGCTGTATAATCGCGCATTATGGATAAAAGATAATGTTGAAAGATTAAAGACATATTTCAGAGAGAGACCGGATATTGTAAGTGAAGAAGATTGGAGCAGAGAAAAGAGCAAAGCAGTAGATGAGATACTTTCATATGTTGACTCCAGGCCAGCATTATACGACAGTGCGTCTAACCGTGCCCAAAGCAGCGACTACCGGATTTCCGGAATAGTAGATTCCGCGGATGATGTTTCATTGAAGAGAAATTTTCATCCCAAGCATAATAATGATCTTTTTGCTGTCCTTGGTGATGCTGCGGCTGAATACCCCTACCCCGGTATCGCAGAAAAATATCCGGGTCATAAGGAGCTGTCAAGTAATCAGCACAGCAGATCGAAAGCAATGGATGAGATCAATAATGATATCTGGAGTGAACTATCGGATACGGAGAAGCAGCAGTTTGGCCATGACAGATATGAAAATGAATGGGCAAACTACAGCTGGGCAACGCGCTTTGAAAAGAATCCCATACGCGCTTTTCCTGAGGCATCGGCAAATCAAAACATAAGCCGCAGAGAAGCAGAAGAGATCTCAAAGCTTCCTTATATGGTGAAAAGGTACGGAAGCGAAACCGGTTTCCTTGATGATATTTATTCAAGAAAGAACCTGCAACAAAAACTCAGATTTGATGAAAAGCGTGCAATAAAGGAAGAAGAATATATAAAACTCTCCTACCGGGACAAAGTAAGGCTGAATACTTTCGCAGCAGGCAGGTATTTTGAAAGCATTTCTCCGGTTGAGCAGTACAGGGAAGATCCGGAAACAGCCATAAACAGCTATATCAGAAACGAGGTTCCCCTTGAGAAAATCAGGGAGGTTGAAAAAGAATTTCCGGGCACCGTTGATAAGGTCTGGGATAAAATGCGCTGGGCAGAGAAGGAGCGCTTTGACAATGAACGCTTTGATGCGGAATACCGTAAGATCAGCTGGGATCAGAAAAAAAATATCGACAAGAATATGGCCCGCAGATGGTTTGAGAAGCTCTCTCCCTCAGACAAGTATAAAGAATCCGAATCCGAAGCCATACAGTATTTCAGAAAAAATAAGCTTACCGAGGAACAGATTCAGGAGGTCGAATCCAATAATCCAGGATTTAAGAATACTTACTGGGATAATATAACATTAGAAGAGAAGAAGAGCTTTGATAAGGAGCGCTTCGATAAAGAATTCGAAGCTTTACCCTGGAAGGATAAGGTGAAGCTTGATAAGGACTACGCCGAAGAGTACTGGAAAGGGCTTTCAAACCCGGAAAAGATCAATGAGAACACTGACAGGGCATATGATGAGTTTTTTAAGAATCCGATCCCCTGGAAGGACGTTGAGAAGATAAATGAGATGCATCCCGGTTTTAAGGATTATTACTGGGACCATCTTTCAGAAGATCAGCGGTTTGAAAAATACCCCGATGAACTGGACAGACGTACCGGGTTTGACCCAAATAAGGTGCAGGATTTCTCCGTATACTTTAATATCAATAAGCAGGGAGAAAAGTATGCGGAAAGCTGCTGGCAGAAATGCGGTTTAGAGCAGAAGTTTCAATGGAATTCCCAAAGAGTCTCCAAAGAGCTTATAGATAAAAAAGCTACACCGGCAGATCTTTTTATTAAAGGCGTAAGCAATAAGAATGTTACGGCATACATAAACCAGATGACCCCGGATCAAAAGCTGAGTCTTGCTAAACCGTTCTTTGATAAACAATTCAATGAGAAAGACTGGGAAGGAAAGATCAAATATCATAAGGACGAGGCAGAAAGGAGATTCAGGGAGGCTAAGACCATTCCCGACAAGATAAACGTCGATAAAGGGCATACCTTTGATACCCTTGCGGAAAATAAAACTCCTTTATCCACCATAGAGAAAGAGGCCGGAGCTAAAGTAAGGGAGGAATACTTCTCTTCACTAAGCGCAAAGCAAAAAAGAGAGATTTACGCGGAAGAATATAACCGCATATGGAATGAGGGCAGCTATAACGACAAAAAGAAGCTGGATCCTAAGCGTGCCAGAAGCGAAATATTTGATCCTGCTCCATATGAAGAAAAACGTAGATTAAATAAGGATAATGCACTTAAGTATCTTTCCTCTCTGGATGAGAAGGAAAGAAATATGCTGCATCCGGAGGATGCCCTTGCCCTGAAGGAAAAGGCGATACAGGAGAAAAATAAGGCCCTCAGCAGCTCAAAGCTAAGCAAAGATACTCAAGCCGAGGTGGAAAAGGCAAAAAGGTATGTTGAAGCTATATCAGATGAAAAGGGTAAGATAAAGCCTGACGAGAAGCATAGTTTTTTTGAAGTCTCAAAGAATCTGATGCTTGCGGATAAGGCTACAATAGATGACATCTACAATTTAGGCCGTGTAGCGCAGAAGGCGTTTTATCAGGATGATCTAAAGAAAAAAACAGAAAATGGTGATGTAATATGCAATTCCGCTGAGATTCTGGAATCAGTAAACGGTCTTTTCGGAACCAAAGTATTGCCTGAAAACAATTTCGATAAAGTACCGGAAAAACTGAAGGATATACAGAAGCTCGGTTTCAAAGGAAAGATCGATGAGAACGGTTATGTGATCCTTCCTGATGAGGTAAAGGAAAAGCTTGCAGGAAATATAAGGAATCTGGAGCCTGCAGAGGTTGAGAGCTTTTCAAAAGTCAAATTTGAAAAGTATATCGCTCAATATCATAATGGAAGCCTTTCTGAGGGGAAAACCCTTTACGATAATAATCCCGGATTGAGGCAGCCGGTTGATACCTCAGTGCAGAATGAGACCCTCAGGGCAAAGGCTGATATTGAGAAAGCCAATCTAAATTCCGTAAAGGAAATGAATGAAGCTGTTCTGGACCTTAAAGATCAGTATAAGGCACTCAGAAGCCACGGCCCTGCGATCTTTGACTCAAAAGAGTACAGCAATATGAAGACCGCCTATAATAATTTCATTACGGCATATGACAATGTGCTGGCCGGAAAGCATCCTGACGGAAAGGTAAATGACAGACCGGAGGGTCTTTCCTTTGAAGACACAGCGGAATTAAAGCGCCTTAAGGATGAGATGTCAAAGGCAGCTGACACATATACAAGAGCGAAATTTGCCCAGAAGGGCGGCGGCATAGATATGCATAAGACAGGGCAGGGAGCCGACAGACTTGCATTTGCGGACGCCCTTTCGGAATTTAAGATAAGCCCTAAGGTTACAAATGAGATCAGTGCCCGCCAGACTGAGGTAAAGAGTAAGGGTGGAGAGATCAAAAAGGTTTCTCTTTCAACCCTTGACAGAGGTTCAATGAGAGGCCGCGGACATCTGGAGTTCCACTCAAAGCGACTTAAAGAGAGGGAACAGCAGCGGCACGCCGCAAATACCGCTAATAAGGAAAAGAAAGCTGTGCAGATGTAAGAAATTTGGATTAGGAAGGGAGGAATTGACAATGAAGGGAAACAGTTCAGACGGAGTTTGGCGTATTGCTGCGATCGTTGCCTTTGCATTATTCATACTGGTGATGATCATATACGTGACAAAGCCCGGGGCGGCTAAAGGCGGGAAGGCAGGTGACAGTGCAGCGGCACTTTCCCTGTGGACTGATGACTCGGCGGCAAAACAGGAGCTGACCGATTATATGAAGAGCATAACGGATGAAGGCAGTCCGGATTTCATTCCCATAGAGAGGCGGATTGCGGTTTTCGATCTTGACGGAACGCTTTTCAGCGAGACAAATCCGATATACTTTGATCACAGTCTCCTTGTCCACAGGGTGCTGGAGGATCCGGATTATAAGGCCTCTGATTCTGAGCTTGATACCGTTGCAAAGATACTGCAGTGGGTTCAGGACGGAGAGTATCCGAAAAATATGGATACGGAGCACGGGCAGGCAATAGCTTCATCCTTTGCGGGGATGACGGTTGATGAATTCGAGGATTATGTGGAGGAATACGGGAAAGAGCCTGCGCCGGGATATGACGGAATGACAAGGGCGGAATCACTATATAAGCCGATGCTTCAGATACTCGATTATCTCGCTGATAATGATTTTACCTGCTATATCGTGAGCGGAACCGACAGACTGATAATCAGAGGCGGCCTAAGGAACACTCTGGGTCTCCCTATGAATCAGATAATCGGATCTGATGAGGTGATAGCAGCATCCAATCAGAACGGAGAGGATGGACTGTCTTATCAGTTTTCCGATGGGGACCGGCTTATACTCAAAGGAGATTTCATCATTAAGAACCTTAAGATGAACAAGGTATCGGCAATAGCCAGGGAAATCGGTGTACAGCCCGTCCTTTCATTCGGGAACAGTACCGGTGACTCCAGCATGGCGAAATATGTGGTAAAAAATAACCCCTATAAGAGTCTCGCCTTTATGCTCTGCTGCGATGATACCGAGCGGGAGTACGGAAATGTGGAAAAGGCCGAAAAGATGCGTAAGCTCTGCGAGGAAGAGGGCTGGATCCCGATTTCCATGAAGAATGACTGGATCACAATCTACGGTGACGGAGTGAAAAAGAATCCCGATGCCGGGCTTGATATCTTTGACAAGGAGTATGAGGAGATAAAGGACAGGCTGGAAGAAATACTTGATGATGCAGCCTGATTACATTTCATTCATTCTATATGTCTGTGCAGTGACCTTTATGCCCGGACCGAATAATATACTGATGCTTTCCGCGGCGGGGCAGAGGGGGTTAAAAAAGTGCATCCCCCTTCTTCTCGGTATATGGTCCGGGCTTATTACGGTTATGATTATTGCAGGTGCCTTCTGCACCTTGTTAAGCAGAGTGGTTCCGTCAGCCGCGCCGTACCTTAAATATGCGGGAGCGGCATATATTCTTTATCTTGCCTTCCTTACACTCAGGAGAAAACCTCTTTTTGAGAATGAGGGGGAGAATACAGCCCTGAAATTCAGGGATGGCTTTATCCTTCAGTTCCTTAATGTGAAGGTTATCCTGCTGGGGCTTGCTGCCTTTCCCGGATATTTCCTTCCATACGGAAGCGGTATCGGGAGCATACTCCTTTTTGCGGTGACAATGACCTTTTGCTGCGGTGCCGGCAATCTCTTATGGGCACTCTTCGGCAGCATTCTGAATCCCTTCTATGACAGATTTTACCGGGTTATAAACATACTGATGTCTGCACTCCTTATCTACTGTGCCATCCGGATGGTGTTGTAGATTCTCTTGACGCTTAAAGATTATCCCCTTATAATATTTGAATTATTGCGCATTATTTATCGCGTTACCAGTTTACCTGAATAAAGTAAACCGGCAGACAGATACAATTGGAGGAGTTATGCAGGTTTATAAGAAAATAATGGGTGTGATCACGTTTATAGAGGAGATCGTTCTTGCCCTTGCTTCTATACTGGTACTGGGTCTCACCTTCGGAAACGTGGTTGCAAGATATGTATTCCACCATTCCTGGGGTTTTGCGGAAGAAATCGTTGTTGCAGTCTTCGTGCTTATTTCCCTTCTTGCTGCGGGAGTGGCGGCCGGTACCGGAGATCTTGTGAATCTGGCACTGCTTCCGGATCATGTGGGACCCGGGACGAAGAAGGTACTGAAGGTCATTTCGACCGTTATCGGCGTAATCTACTCACTGATCCTTGCCTGGCAGGGGTTTGGCAGAATGACTGCAGACCATACCTTCAGCCCCATACTTCATATAAGCAAGAGTATTTTCTGGGCCTTTGTGGTGGCAGGCGGTATTTCCCTTGCCCTTCACTTTATTGAGAACTGTATTGATTTCTGCTTAAACGGATCTGCCGGAGGGGAGGATAAGGCATGATAGCGGCTATACTTTTTGTTTCATTCTTCATTATGCTGATAATCGGGGTGCCGATAGCCATATGCCTTGGAATGAGTTCGGCACTCACGGTTCTCGTTGCATCAGCAACGGATCCGAAGTTTTCCATGCTGGACTTAAGCATCATAGCCACCAATACCTACACGGGTACCGCAAAATTCCTGCTTCTTGCCATACCCTTTTTCGTACTTTCCGGAAACATAATGGCAAAAGCCGGTATATCAACCCGGCTGGTAAGCTTTATCGATGACTGCGTGGGGCATGTAAGAGGCGGAATGGCAATAGTCTGCGTCATAGTAGCCTGCTTCTTTGGTGCTATTTCGGGATCAGGGCCTGCTACGGTTGCGGCTCTCGGAGCCGTTCTCGTGCCTACGATGATAGAGTCGGGCTTTTCTCCTGCATTCTCGGAGGGACTTATGGCCACCTCAAGTTCTATAGCCATAGTCATCCCTCCTTCCATTGCCTTTGTAGTATATGCATCCATAGCAAATACCAATGTTGGTGAGATGTTTATGGCCGGCATAATCCCGGGGATTCTTATGGGAGTTGCCCTTGCTGTTGTGGTTCTTATCGAGGTCGGAAGAAAGGGGATAAAACCCGCACATGAGAAGAGGAGCTGGAAGGAGCGCTTCAGGAGCTTTAAGGAGGCCTTCTGGGGACTACTGATGCCTGTTATCATCCTTGGAGGTATCTACGGAGGTATCTTCACTCCCACTGAGGCTGCTGCAGTATCGGTGATCTACGGCCTTATAGTAGGAATGTTTATCTATAAAGAGGTAAAGCTTAGGGATCTCTTCGGTATTATGGTTGATTCAGCAAAGACTACGGGAGGGATAATGCTGATCGTCGCTTCGGCGTCCCTGTTCTCATACTGCTGTACTCTTTTCGGGATATCCCAGGCGGCACAGGCGGTTTTGACCAGTGTATCCGCGAATAAGGTTGTATTCCTGATCATTGTAAATGTTATCTTCCTCATTGCAGGATGTTTTATCGACGCAAATTCGGCCATGTATATATTTATCCCGATCATGCTGCCGGTTGCGCTGAAGCTTGGCTATGATCCCATTGCATTCGGGATAGTGGCTACGGTCAATCTGGCTATCGGACAGGTGACTCCCCCCGTGGGCGTTAATCTTTTCGTGGCCATGGGTCTAAAGATCAAAGACGTGGTTTCCTCTGAGAAAGAAGGAAACGAGGTTTATCATAAAGTTACTCTACCTATGATATCAAAGGCTGTGGTACCTATGATAATCGCATCTTTGATAGTGCTTCTTCTGGTAACCTATGTTCCGGGAGTAAGCCTTTTATTCAAGCAAGTGTAGTAAGAAAGGGAGGAGCTATTAATGAAAAAAGCATTGTCTGTACTGCTTACAATGGCAGTGGCGGTTTCTATGACAGCCTGCGCAGGAGCCCCGGCGGCATCGGGACAGGAAGCTGCTGCTCCGGCTGCAGCTGCGGCCTCTTCGGGAGTTGATTATCAGGACTATGAGTCATCAGACCGTTTTGTTGCAAAAACCGAAGCTGCGAAATACGAAGGAAGTGACGAGTGGCCCGAAACAACCTGGAACTTTGACTGTTCAACGGGAGATACGTCCACCTGGGCCCAGGCGGGATACTACTTTAACGCCCTTATGCAGGAATCTACGGGCGGAAAGGTGCATGTTGCGGTATACGCCGGCGAACAGCTCACAAACGGCGACCAGGTTGCGGGAATACAGTCTCTTATGGACGGAAATACGATACAGGTTTCCCTTCACTCAAATCTTATCTATGCGAATTTTGACCCCAGATTCAACGTGGTATCACTTCCATATATCTTCAGTAATTATGATGATGTGGATAAGGTTATGGCAGGAGAGGGCGGAGACAATCTGAAGGCTGTTCTTTCCGAGTACGGACTAAAGTGCGAGGGTATTGCAGAGAACGGATTCAGGCAGATCACCAATTCAAAGAAGCCCATTACCAATGTTTCCGATCTTTCCGATATCAAGATGCGGATATGTTCCAATGATCTCTGTGCGGAGGTCTATAAGGAGTGGGGCTGTGATGCATCCGTTATGAACTGGGCAGAGACCTACACGGCTCTTCAGCAGGGTACTGTAGACGGAGAGGAGAATCCCGAGACCGCCATTGCTTCGGCATCGGTTCAGGATGTTCAGGATTACATATCTCTCTGGAATGCATATTATGACTGCCTCTTCTTCTGCATAAACCAGAAAGCTTATGACAGCTTTACCGATGAGCAGAAGGCTGTTATCGATGCAAATGCTGCAAAGGCTGTTGAATACCAGAAGACAATAAACCGTGAGAACGTTGAAGCCCTTGTTTCCGAGTGGAAGGATAACGGAGCAATGGAGGTTACAACACTTGATGCTATCGACTCCGAATCCTTTAAGAATGCGGCTTCAGGCGCTGTCGGCTGGTATACTGATCAGCTCGTTTCTCAGAAGGGAATGAGCGAAGAAGATGCCAAGGCATATGTTGCTGCCTTTACATCATAAGAAAAGAGCATACAGAAAGAGACGCTGTTTAAGAGGTCTTAACGGCAGGAATAAGGCGGCTTCCCGGAGGGGAAGCCGTCTGTTTTATCCTGTTTTGCTGCTGATTTTATCAGCTGCGCTTTCATTGCATAGCTAAAGTGATTTATGATATACTTTCAGTAATTACAGGTAAAAACCGAAGCAGGAGTGATATTAACTATGGATATAGCAAGGCTTTATTTTTCCTTTGTTGCTGACCTCATTTCCGTGATCCTGATGATCGGACTTTTTTTCAATGTGCGAAAACTTCCGGAGAATAAGAGCCAGCTAAAGAAATATTTCGGTTATTTCTCAGGACTCGTTTTACTGATGTCCGTCCTTCATCTTTTGAAATCCTACGCAGATCTGCAGCTTGGCAGTTATATGATGGAGAATTTCGGCACTGTTTCAGAAGTTGATGATCCGCTCTGGTTATGGACAGAGATGGCTGCCGCTTTCTGTGATATCTTCCTTAGCACAGTATTTCTGAATATGTGGATCTCCTTCTTAAGCTGGCACCTTTTTGACGACAGGGATTTTATCCGGCGTAAATTCTGGTTTGGCTTTACACCTCTTATTATTTCGGCAGCGATATCCGCATTCAGCATTCCAATGGCTGTCACATCGAAGCAGGGCTTCATTTTTTTCGTTATTGCCGTCTGCATTTTCTTTATTATAAGGATCTTTTATTTCCTGCTTGCGTTGTGGCTGCTTAAGGAATACAAAAAGCAAAACGGATATCTCCGCTTTTTCAATCCATATGTGTTTTTTATCCCGGTCTTTGCCGGATGGCTTTTTCAGGATTTTTTTTCCTGGGGTGTTTCAGCCCTGGGCACTACCCTTGGCGTAATACTCCTCTATATCTCCATTGTCGCGGAGTTCCGTTATATGGATAAGGAGACCGGGTTTTACAAAACGGACTTTGTCGGGTATCTCCGAAATCTCATTCAAAAGAACAGGTATAATCCCTGCAGCGCAATGATCTTTACCCTTGATTCCCCGGGAGAAATGGCCGGGTTCTCCGGGATACTTAAAAAAACGCTGCCAAAGGAGTGCGAACCGATCATCCATAGTGACAGGGAGGTTGTGGTATTAACGAGTGTACGGGAAAGGGGTCCGCTTGTTATGGTCCTGGAAGATGTGAAGGCGGTTTCAGAGGTAAAGGCGGAGTGTACTCTGAAAAAGAAGACGGAAACAGCTGAAGAATTTATGGAGCGTGTTCTGTGATGGATGTATTTGAGATATCAGAGGAAAATCTTGATGATTTCCGTGAATTTCTGGGGGATGATCTGTCTGAGGATCTGAAGAGGGTATATTATTACGGTATCGGCGCTTCAGGCGGTGACGGACGGCCGGCAGGAGCCCTGGTATATGAGCTTTTGGATTCTGAAAGCGAGGAGGATACGAGGAGCAGGATCTGTTTCTTTAAGGCCGAAGAAAAGGAGGTACGGGACAGCCTTCAGGACTACTATTCCCATACTTCAGTGAGTGAAAACGAGATCACGGAAAGCTTCTATGAGCTGGAGGACGAAGCGGAAGCGATGGCTCTTTCGGAGTACGGCTTTTCGCTGGACAAAAAAGAGGATGACAGCTTATTGATCACCCTTTCGGAAATATCCGGAACGGAGCTCGGAAAGAAGAAGAAGCTTCCTGACTATGTCGGCAGTATCGAGGCTCTGTCCGTTTTGCAGTTCAGAGAAGCTGTTAAGCAGATCCTGTTTAAGGGTCATATGGGCATTCTGGAGGACATGCCATATCTGCCGAAAAGCTGGTTTGATAACGGAGTATCAGCCTGTATCAGCTCGGGAGGAAGGATACCGGGGCTTTTCCTTATCCGGAAGACTCCCACCGGAGTGCTTATGCCGGGATTGTTTTTTGCCTACGGTCCGGAATGCAGCAAGGATCTTTTGTATATGATATGGTACTCCGTACAGAAGGCATTGGAACTGTATTCTCCCGGAACCGTAGTAAGGATACCGAGAAAGGATGCCGCCACGAGGGCACTTACGGCTAAACTTCTGCCCGGCCGTTCGGGAGCTGAAATATTCTTTGGAAACAGAAAGGAACAATAATGTCTGAAGCTGTAAATCTGGAAAAAAAGAAGGAAATCCTGGAGCAAAGGCAGGAGAACGTTTCGCAGCAGGTCTCTGTGTCCGTGGATAATCAGGGCTTGCCTGATCTTGAGACCAAATCCAGGGAACAGGCTGAAGCGATCGCCAGGATAAAGGACAGTCTGAACGCTTTCAGCTCCGAATTCCGTATGGAATGGGGCAGGCCGGTGACGGCGGAGAGTAACCTCTATAGAAGTACCGTGAAGCTCGCAAAGAAGATCTGGAATGGCGGATCCGTCCCCACTCCCAATTTCTCCCTGAATTCCTTTGCCTATGGGGATGAGATCCCGAATAGTGAGGAAATTGAGAAGCGAAGCGGGACAGCCACTGACCTTATGGACAATCTGAATGAGTTCTATGAGCTCACAGGCAATAAAAACGGCATCCCCGAGCCTGCCGAGTCTATGAGAAAGCTTTTTGAGCTTGCCCAGTCATCAAAAAATTACTGTGTTACCCATAAAAAGAAATTTTTTAACTCCACTCTTGCAAACGGAAGGAACCTGGTTGCAGAGAAGGTACGTAAGATGACCTCTGACTGCCTAAGTAAGATGCTGTCAGAAAAGGATAAGAATGATATCTATAATAATGATATTGACGAGGACTTTAAGCTCGGAGAGAGCGAGAAGACCATTGAAAAGGAACTAAAACGTTCTGCGAAGGCTTACCATAATTACGTTATACAGATGGCAAAGAAGAGCCATGGCCATACAAGCGGAGAGATACTGAAAAGAAAGCTTAAGGCACTTCGTCTCTGTGAGCGGTATATAAAAGTGTACCGGAGTAAACACAAGGAGGAAGATGACAGGGATCCTGAGATCAACGCTCTGATCCGTGAGTATGAGGAGTGCCTTGCCTGGGAAAAGCTCCTTAAGTTTACCGAGAATAAAGAGGAAAAAGAGGTTGATCTTGACGAGATGATCGACCAGCACCTTGTTGAGGAGGGTGAGCTCGAGAGTCAGGAAAAGAATAAGATTGTTCCCGAAAATGAAACCGAGGAGCTTGAACCGGCACAGCTGAAGGGAATAGAGGAGATCGACAGGTGGCTTGTGCGCAATTTCCAGAACGGCGGTATTACGGGGACGCTCCTTCCCTTCCTTAAAAACCCCAATGTGGATTTCGTAAACAGAGTCCTTTCCCTGTCAAAGCGTGAAAGACTTCATATGTACTACCTTGTGGAAAAGAAAAAGCGCAGGGATTCCAACTTTCTGGATGTGGGGCTGTCCCAGAACTATGTTCCGGATTTCAAGGAATTCAGGAACCAGATGGTGGCAAGTAAATTCAAGTTCTGGAAGAGGATGAACGGTGAGTATACCTACATACATAAGCTCTCCGAGGCCTTCAAGGTAACGGAACAGTACCGAAACGAGATTAGATCCGTTGCGGAGATCGAGCGTGAGAAGAAAGCAGAGCTTCAGAACGTTGAAAAAGCAAAGGATTCAGAAGAGAAGGTCGATGAAGCTGCTACAGAACGTCTGAAGAAGATGATGTTACTAAAGGGCGCCCTGGAGGAATACGGCAGGAACCTTGACACTGCAAAAAATACGGACAAGAAGAAAAAGGCCGCAGCCGAGGCGATCTGTAAGGAGTCTGCCTCATACTGTGAGCAGCTGATGAAGGAGATCGCCCGGCTTGACAATTCTGTGGAAAAGGAAGATCTCTATAAACGTGATAAAGAGAAGGACGAGGTAGTCGCCGCAGAAGCTGCTTCGAAGTATATGATGCCCGGAAAGTTTGCAAATCCCGGGCAGACGGCATTTATAAAGGGTACCGGCATTTTCGGCAAAAAATGGAATCTGGGGAGCTCAGGCTGGGAGAATGCCAATCTCTGGACCGGCTCCATTACGGAGGCGGCAGGCGGAGTTGCGAACCTTATCGGAGCGGTTACCGGACTTATCACACTTTGTAAGACCGGAAATACCATGGCAGGGACAGAGGCCGCGGAAAAGGCTCTGCAGATGACCCAGTCCCTTGTTTCCACCACACAGAATGCTCTGAATATTACGTTCCTTGTGAAGACCGGCGGAGCTATAATAAAAACAGCCAGTGAGACCCAGGTACAGGAGCTTATGGGCCGCAGCTTTGCAGCTGCCGGAGCGGTTATAAATACTGGTATCGCCATCAGCCGTGCCGTAGGTGTCAGCAGGATGCAAAGACATGGGGAAAAAGCCGGGAACTATTTTAAGAATAAGCGGGAAACCCTTGAAAAGCAGGGTAAGGATAAGCTTACTAAGGAACAGAAGAGAGAGCTTAAATATGAAGAGAATATGATGAGGCTGCAGGAGGATCTGAAGCATCGTGAGGAGATCAGAAGGAACTACGGAGCTGTTTCAGCCGGGATCTCCATTGCAAGTATCCTGGTTCCCACCATAGGGCTTGCAAATCTCGCTGTAGCCATTGTGGCAAGTATCCATGACGGAATGGAGGTCACAAAGCTCAGAACGAAGCTCTTTGACAACTTCTTTAATATCGATGCGCTGGCGGAAAAGGTTGCAAAGCAGCGGCTAAAGGGCAGTCGGAAGAACAGTATTCATAATCAGGGAGATCAGGAAAAGGAAAGGGTTAAGGAGGCTTTGAGGTTCAGGGTTGCTGCCTATGCAGGATTCTGTGATATGAGGACAGCAGCTGAATTTGTCTGCACAAAATTTGCCCGACTTATACGGGAAAAGATCTTTGGCGACAATCCTGATATAAGCGATGAGGAAAGAAATGGTTATATCGAATTCGTAAAGGCACTGAATCTCCGGTACAATAAGAAGAAGGGGCTGCCTGATGAAAGTATACTGGTCAGGAAGCTCAGCGCCCAGTAGGAGCCTGGTAGTGCCCCGCAATAGTAGTGAAAAACAGCTTTAGCTTAGGAGGAAAGCATGGAGATAAAGGAAATAGAGAATAGAAGACACGAGCTTCTGGAGGAGCTTTGCAGGGAGCTAAATGACGAGCAGATAGCAGCCTTGGTCACAAATGAGGAAGGAGAACCCGAAATGGTCAGTGCCATCCTTGACGAGCTTGGGGATGGGGATATGGATATCCGCGGAGAGTTCTTTTTCCGTCCGCTTCAGACAGAGGATGATGCGGCCTGGGTCTTCCTTTCGGTTTTTACATTGTCCGGTGAAATACCTGAGGAACGCTTAAGTGCACTTTATGAAGCCATGAGCTATGTGAATTTCAATCTTCCCGTAGGCAGCTTTTCAATCGACAAGGATCACAGGTTTTTCTGCTATGTCCTTAGCACACTGATACCGGGAGATATGGAGAACCCCGATATCTACCGTGAAATGGATATCGCGGTCGGAAATGCCTTTGCAGTTTCGGATTCCTATATCGGCATCCTTTCAGACGTCCTGAACGGGAAAACAGGGGTGGATGGAGTTGTGGAATTCCTGGGTGGTTCTGCAGATGATGAATAATGATGAAATGCCGGTTTAAGGATGGTTACGGGGAGAGGTCATGTTTTTTTTGATAAAGGAATCATTACGGGAGGCCGGAAGAGAGGAGCTTCAGAACAGCTCTGAACAGTTCGTTGCGGTTCTCTCATCTGCTGAATGGAATGAATACCGTGACAGCTTCGATATGGGTATAGAAATCGACCCAGAGTCATCGGAAATATTTACGACAAAGGCTGAGGTAAACTATGATTCTCTGACAGGATCTTTTTCCATACCGGACAGAGAAGACTTTGCCCGGGAGGATTGTAAATTTGCCTTTGTTCTTGATGAGAAAGGAATCGTATTTATCGATGACAACGGAAGGGCAGGGGAAATTGTTGAAAATATCCGGACTACGAAAAAGTGGAAGATCCCAAGTCTTGAGAGATTCATTTATGATTTTCTTGACCAGATAATTAAGGATGATCTGAGGCTAATGGAGAAGTATGAGAGAGAGCTGGACAGGATGGAAAAATCCATCGTAGAAGGGGAAGAGAACCTGCCGTCCGAGAGGATCAATGATATCAGAAGCGACATCAGGGATCTCCGGATTCATTACGAGCAGCTGATGGATCTCGGACAGGAACTGGAAGAAAATGAAAACAGCTTTTTTAAGCAGGAAAATTTAAGATATTTCAGACTGTTCCAGAACCGTATCGCAAGGCTTCATGATACGTCCACGTCACTCAGGGACTATACGGTCCAGCTCAGGGACTTATATAAGGCTCATCTGGATATAAAGCAGAACAGGATAATAACCGTTCTTACCGTCGTAACAACGGTATTTTTACCTCTGACCCTGATAGCCGGATGGTATGGGATGAATTTCCGTTATATGCCGGAGCTCGAGTGGAGATGGGGTTATCCCGTTATCATTGTGGTAAGTATCGTGATCGTTATAGGGAGTCTCTGGTTTTTCCACAAAAAAAAGTGGCTGTAGGGATAAACCCTGCAGCCACCGTCTTTTCTTAATCGTCGGACAGGCCGTTTGTGATCTGGCTTATGGTTTCCGACATCGCACTCAGTTCCTCGATATTGGCATTTATCTCCTCCATCGCAGCGCCCTGTGAAACAATGTTTTCATTTATTCCGACTGTCTTATCAACCATGCTGTTTATGGTTTCCGACATATGGTGGAGTGTCGTTGCTATCTCTTCACTGGTTTCTTTGGAGGTGATCGCCAGTCTTCCGACCTCCTCCGCTACCACCGCAAAGCCCTTGCCCGCCTCACCGGCCCTGGCGGCCTCTATTGATGCATTTAAGGACAGGAGGTTGGTCTGGAAAGCTATGTCCTGGATACTGTCAATTATCCTAAGGGAGGCTTCTACCGATTCGTTTATAATGTCTGTAGATTTTACGATCTCGGACTGCTTTTAAGCTACTCCGGTCATATCCTTCGTGGCCTGATCCACGGTCTTTGCCATTTCCGACAATGCCTCGGAGAGATTATTGACGCTAACCTTCATCTCACTTTCGATTTCTTCGTTTTTCTTTGTATCGGTAATGTCAAGGATTGAGCCCGCTACAACTATGGGAGTACCGTCGCTCTCCCTGACGGTCTCTCCGATGGCCTTGAACCACCTGTATGATCCGTCCTTTCGTCTGAGCCTGTATTCCAGATTATAGGGTGTGGCGCCGGAATAATCATTGACATGCTTACTGAAAGCGTCCAATGCGGCCTGCTTGTCCTCCGGATGGAGACTGTCGCTCCAGGAATTGAGCACATTCGGGAAATCACTTTCATTATTGTATCCAAGGAGACGCCTGAACTGCTGGCTCCACCAGAAGGAATTATTCGGATTGGAGGGATCCCTGCCGACTACGTTCATGCTCCAGCTTCCTTCAGAGAGTGTTTTGTCTATGGCTTCATGACGCTGAACCTCGATGTCCAGACGTTTTGACTGCTCGATTTGCTCTGTTATATCGATGAAGATGCCAATGAATACCTGGGGAACACCGTTCTTATCCCTTGAAAGGTTTCCGGCTGCACGGTACCAGTTGTATGTCCCCGATTTTGTCTGTAAGCGGTAATTTACGTCATACTTCTTTCTGTTGGTCTTATCGGCCAGGGTTGCATTGAATTCCGACAGAACCATATCCTTGTCCTCAGGATGCAGTCTGCTGGTCCAGGCCTCTAATGTGTCCGGAAAATCAGATCTGTCCCTGAAGCCTATCATCCTGCGGAATTCGTCGCTCCAGTTTATCCTGTTTATCTCTCCGCTCGCCTGATCGAAATACATCTCCCACATGCCTGAATGAATTATTTCATTGACCATGAGAAGCTTTTTGGTCTCGCTCTCGGCATATTCTATTATTTGAGAAGCCATATCGTTTATCTGCCGGATGGCCTTTCTGCCGCCTTCCGAAACAACGCCCTGATCGCTTAAAAGATTTCTGCCATTAAGCGCATCGTCCACGCTGCCGTTGTCTATGGCCGCAAGCAGGGAATCATGGGTTGCTTCCTTCTTAAAAAACATCGGGAACCTCCTTTGCACGAATATAATAACTTTTTTTACATACTACTATTGAATTCCGCAGAAATCAAGAAAAAGATTGCTTACAGCCGCCGACGGTCAGCGTCTGTCTCTGTCGATGAATTCCATAAATACCACCGTGAGAAAGGCAAATATCAAGGAGAAAATAACAAGGTGTCCCCAGCAGGACAGCAGATTTTCCGCAGTTGAGGCGTAAGAGGCATTCTGCGTGGCTTTACCGAGCTCCGACAGAACCCTGTCCTTTAAGCCGAATTCTTCGATCAGCCTCATTACATCCGAGAGCTTCATGATTCCACCGAGATCCACATCTCCCGAAGCCACCATCCTGTTCCAGATAAGTACGGCGGGCAGGTCATTATAACGGGCAAGAGCGCATAATCCCTGTGTTCCCCATTTTGATATCATCATATCCGTAATGTCCTTCAATAAGTCCGGGATATTGAAATATCCGGCGAAAACAAGCTGTACTATCAGCATGAAGGGCATCACAGTCATTGCAGTGGTAGTGGTATGTACTACAGCTGATATCATAAGAGCCAGGATATCTGAGGAATAGGTGATAAGGAAGAGCGTGATAAAGAGCTCAGCTATAAATCCGTTCGGGGTGGGTTCAATAAGTCCGCTTTTTGGGAACTGAACTCCGGAGAAGCTGCAGACTAAAATAGTGATGGCCGACTGGGCAGCAGACAAAAGCATCTGAAAGATAAGGTGTGCAGACACATAGGAAGTCATATGCAGTCCCGCCCTGTGCTCCCTCTTTATAACAGGCCGCTCGCGGCAAATAAGCTGGATCGAATTAAAGAATCCGTTCCAGATACATACACAGGTGAGGGCAAAGGAGCCCTGAAGGGTTCCTTCCATTGTAAGGAAAAGACCCTTTCCCACAACCATTGAAACCATGCCCGCTATCACCGCCGCCATGGGAAGCACCTTCCAGTCATTTCTGAAAATGAATAACCTGAAAAGCTTAAACAGATATATAAAGGTCTGTCCTATATGTCCGGTATATCTATAGTCTTTTCTCTCTTGTGAGCCCATATCAAACCGCCTGTTCAGTGATCATACGGGAATATTTCCCGATAAACTCCTCCGACCTGCCTTCGCCGCCTTCATCCTTCTGATTGATGGAGAGAAGTATCTCTTCCATAGACTTCTTTCCAAAGAAGCCATATGACTCATCAACGGAACCGTAAAAGGCGAGACGCCCCGTGTGGCCGGAATCCTTGGCAAGTACAATAACATCGTCAAAGAGATCGATGACCCTGTCGGGGGTATGCGTGATCACAATGACGATCTTTCCCTCATCAGCTATGGAGCGGAGGCCTTCGAAAAGCTTCCTCGCGACAATCCCGTCCAGGCCGGAATCCGGCTCATCCAGAATAAAGAGAGTGGGATCGGATACGAATTCCATAGCTATGGACAGACGTTTTCTCTGTCCGCCGGAGAGCTTTTCCACCAGACTGCTTCTCACGGAATAAAGGCCGAATTTATCCAGCATTCCGGATATCCTCTCCCTTCTTTCCTTAAGGGGGATATTCTTCGGAAGGCGGAGTCCCGCGGCATCGTTTAATGTCATATTTACGGTATCACCGTCCCTCATAAGATCCTGCTGGGGAACAAAGCCAAGATCGTATTTCATGCTTTCATAATTGGTATAAACATTATTACCGTTTAATAAAACCTCTGCGTTAGCTTTTTCGTAGCCGGTAAGCGCATTTAAGAAGGTGGTCTTTCCGGCACCGGAGCCGCCGAGGAGCAGTACCATATGCCCGGTGGGGATGGAAAGATGGATATCCTTTAAGAGCGCCCTCCTGCGGAAGAAATCGAGGACGGTTCTGTCGGTAAGGTTGACGGTGAGTCCGCTGCTAATGGTATCAACGGTGGCACCGCTTATTTCCGCAGTCCGGGAGGATCCGGCATCAAATGACATACGGGACGGACGGAAGCTCTTATTATATCCCCATATCAGAGATATGACAGGGGGAAATAATGCCCAGAGTACTGTCCAGATTTTCCGCCTCCGGTAGAGATCACAGAGTGCCATATAGATACGGATACTGTAGAAGAAGGAGGAGAGGGAGAGAGCTAAGAATGCGGAGCCGAAAATGATCCACATCGTCGACCCCTCGTCATAATAGATGTATATCATATTGCATACAAAGGAGCAGGCAGAGAGAATGAAGAAGGTCTTCCCTTCCTCTTCATGTCCGGCCGTGACGGAGAGCTGATAGTCTCTTACACCAGGCAGAAGAGCATACCAGCCCTTTCTGCCGCTTTTCTTAAACAGTGCATAATAACCGGATATCATACAGAGCTGGTAGATAAGATCGGATGTGAGTGAAAAAGCATCGGAAAACATAGCCTGATTGCCTCCTACGGGGACGGAATAAGTGGTTGAAGTCGTGACGCGATCCTGTAGCTTATTTCCGCAAGCAGGATCCCGGCAATGACATCAACTATTACGTGCTGCTTTGTTGTAAGAGTGGAAATGCAAACCATTATCGCAAGTACCACGGTAACTGCCTTATAAACATTCGGGATCCTTTTCTGGTCTCTTACCGCAATAACGCATATCCAGCTGGAAAGGCAATGGATGGACGGGAAAAGATTATCGGCAGGATCCGCTGCATACAGCCATATCAGGGCCTTGTCAAATATCCCCGTACCTTCTATTACGGGCCTTGTGAGCGTTGCGGGGATCACAACATAGCAAAAGAGACAGACAGATTTTGCGATGATTTCGGTCAGGATAAATATTATGGCATTTTCTTCATCCTGGGTGCATCCGAGAGTATAATTGACAGCCCAGAAAACATAACAGCCAAGGTAGATCACAACGGTCCAGGGAAGCAGGGGTATTAATCTATCCGCTCCGGTGCTCATATCGTAGTGATAAAAGCCTGTGGTAAAGAGCCGGGTTCCGAAATATGTAAACATATGCAGGATAACAGCTGCCAGAATAAGCTTACCCAAAGTGCTTTTAAGGAAAATATTTATTTTTGAGAGCATTTGCGGTCACCCTGCAGCAATGCTTCCCCGATTGATACGGGTATCTCTCCATCAACTGCTTTTCTATTTAGAATATCGCTGTTTAATCTGTACTTCCTGTCCAAAAGCACGATGATCGTGGATCCACCGAATTCAAAATATCCTTTTTCCGTGCCTATAAGAGCGGTATTACCGGGGCGGCATTTTCCGGAATTTGATATCTTTCCGACGAGCATGGCTCCGACCTCCATCTGGATCACAACAGCTTTTGAAGGATCTTCGATAACAGTGTATTCCCTGCTGTTCTGGACATATACCTTCCGGCTTTTCACTGCAATCGGTCTGACACAGTGCAGGATCCCGTCGATCCTTCGCTGTCCTGCAATTTTTCCGCTTGTACAGTAACAGTATCTGTGGTAATGGGTAGGAGTGAGTCTGAAAATAAGTGCCTGCCCGTCAGAGAAACGGGATGCAAGCTTTCTGTCCCTGAGAAGCTCCGAAACGCTGTATTTACAGTTTTTGGCTTCTACTATGGAGTTGTTCTTTATCTGCTTTATTGTAAGAAGTCCGTCACAGGGACAGACCAGATCTGAAGAGTGGCTTATTTTGTACCCGGTCTTTAGCCTTCTTTTGAAGAAGTCATTAAAAGAGGAGTAGCCCCCTTTGGGGACTGCGTATCTGTCCATATCGATACCGTTTCTTTTTATAAATCCGGGAATTATGGTTCTTGATGCCCTTGATGACAGAAATACGGCGGATGCCTTTGAGATCAAAGGATCAGTGAAAAGCTTTAAGCACATTCTTCCCGGCACCGTTCCATACAGGAACCTTATGGACGCAGATTCCTTTTTCATACCAGATCCCAGCCAAAGAAGAATACGCCGAGAAACTCAAGGATACCAACTATGATGAGGCATATTTTCACGACAAGGTTGGGCTTTTTGATTTCAAAGGGGGAAAGAAATCCGATTCCGCAAAGAACCAGCAGGATCATATAGGAGACCTTAGTGTGGATCCTTCCCGAACCCTGAAGACAGAAGACAATCGGAAGAAGAATAGCTATTGTCGTAACGGGAAGACCCTGAATGACCTTTCTTTTTTCGTCTGTCTGCTGTTGACGTTCCTCCTCGTTAACATTAAAATATGCAAGCCTGATAAGTGCTGTAAGGGCATAAAGAGCTGCGATCACGCCTCCTAAGGTGCTTTTTCCGGTTATCATATAAACAAATACCGCCGGCATTATTCCAAAGCCTACAAGGTCACTCAATGAATCTATCTGTATCCCGAATTTCTTTTCCGGATGAGTCCTGTCCTTGGTATTGGCCACTGCCCCGTCAAACATATCACACACGCCTGCCATCATCAGGAAAAACACGGCATCAAGGAATTTCTCATTTATTGAGAACAGTATGGCTGCAAAGGAACAGAGCATACCCGTATATGTCAGGACAACGGTATAATCATAATATCCGAGCGGTTTCTTTTCTTTCATTAATACTCTCCTTTATTTATCCCACAAGTCCGAATGCAAGGCTGTAAGCCAGAATACACCACGGCTTTCCCAGAATGATGATCCAGATGAACTTTTTGGCATTCATCTTTATAAGTCCCGAAAAATAGCAAAGAAAATCATCCGGAAACAGAGGAAGCAGTATAGCCACGAACAAAAATGCCTCGTAATACTTCTTCTTACTGATCTTTTCAGACCATTTCCGGTACTGCTTCTCCGAGAACATGGCAGTGACCACATCAACGCCATATCTTTTGGCTATAAAATAAGCAGCTATCGATCCTAAGGAAATGCCGATATAGTTGCACCAGAAACCTGTGGCAGAGCCGAAGGCAATGGCTCCTGCGGCGCATCCCAGATACCCCGGAAGGATCGGAACGATCACCTGAAATGCCTGAAACAGCGTAAGCACCAGAGGACCCGCAACACCAAAGTTTCTGATGTACTTCTGGAAATCATCCACTGATGTGATATTCTCTCCGGCAATCTTTTTTACAAGAAAAGCAGTAAAGATTATCAGCATCATTATGGACAGGATCTTTATTCTTTTTCCGCGTAAAGCGATCTGTTCTGATCTCTCGTCCTTTTCCACAAAGACCTCATTTCTTTTTGCCCAAATTGAATGGATTTTCATTCCAATATATACAGAATACCATGTTCAGCCGGATTTTCAAAATATTATTTGTCTTGACATATAAAAATATCGTAGGAAAATATAGAAGAGAGGGGAAAACATATGGGACGTAATAAAGGAAAGCAGATCTTTTTGCTGCTTCTTATGACGGCAGCAGTATTATTGGCATCTGCCTGTTCTTCATCGTATTCTGAAGCAGATAAGGATGAGAACGGGTTTTTAAGTGCTTCTGAAACAACAGAGGCCGGGTCTTCAGCGGATCCGGTCTCTTCGGGGTCTGATAATCCGGTCCAAAGTGCGGTGGACTTCGATCACAAGCTGGATTCCTATCATCCGCATAAGGATCATTATGATTTCTATTTCACATATAAAACTGTCCATGCCTGGTGGGATGCGGTAGCGCTTGGGATGGAAGAAGCCCAGAGACAATACCTGGATAAGGGAATAGTTATTACATATGAGTATATGGCGCCGGAAGCAGCCTCTGCGACAGATCAGACCAAAAAGCTTATTGCCGCTCAAAAAAAGGGCTATGATGTGATCGGCGTGGACGTTGCGGATGAGAAGATAATATCCCCGTTACTTAATGGGATGGTGAATTCCGGAACGAAGGTTATGACCTTTTCAAGCTCCGATGCCGCTGAAGGCTGCAAAAGAATTGCGTATGTCGGAAATACCCATAACTATCAGGATGGAGTGGATCTGACAGAAGCACTTTGCAAAAAGCTTGGGTATAAGGGAAAGATTGCGATCCTTGTGGGAAGCGTAGGTGCGCCGTGTCATGAAGACCGTGCAAGAGGAGCCGCAGACACGATAGCCAAATACAGCGATATGGAGATCGTCGCCAAAAAGTACGATATGGATTCCGTTGATAAAGCATATAGACTGACAATGCAGATTTTGATGTCTTATCCGGATCTTGACGGCATAGTCTGCTGTAACATGAGTAATCCGGTCGGAGCTGCCAGAGCGGTCACGGAGATAGGGAGCGATGCAGTCATTGTGGGAATGGATCACGATGAGGAAGCTCTGCACTATCTGGATGAGGGAGTGATATACTGTCTCGGCGTGCAGGATTGTTACTCTATCGGATTTGACACGATCCAGACTGCGGTTAAAATAGCTGACGGCAATCTGCCGGGTGAGCTTTTTCCGGAGAAAACAGATGAGATCACGACTGTGATTTATCAGAAGGATGCGGCTATGATGCTGGAGCTTTTGTACGGAGATATTGCATGATGCGGGGGAAAAAGGTGACATATAAAACCTTTGTATTGACGGCTGTCATAGGAAGCCTCCTTATCGTAGCAATGCTGACCGTCAATACCATAAGGATCTCGAGAAGAACTGCTGTCGCAACCGATGAAGCAGTTTCAGCAGTAAGCCTGTTTTATCTTGAGGCAATGGCAGACCGCCGTGCAAAGACAATTACAAATCTGATAAGCAACAGCTTTGATGAAATGGAAAAGGCGGTTTCCTATATTGATAATAATAAGATCAGGTCACAGGAGGAATTGAGGTACAGGATCGGAACTGTTGAATCCCTGCTGGGACTTGACCAGTTTGCCCTGGTTGATGTAGATAATGTCGTATATACACATTATACAACCTATACCGGTGGGAGCAGACATGCTTTTTTGTCCGATGAACAATTAAATGACCGTATAATCAGCACGGTTTCTCTTTACGGGTCGTCAAAAAAGCTGTGTCTGGCAACGCCTACTCCGGGACTTGTCATTATGGGAAAGCGGTTTAAGGCCTGCTTCGTTCAATTTGATATCAGAGACATTGTTGATCTGTTGGCCTTTGATGACCAGGGCAGAACACATTTCGCCCTGTATACGAAGAGCGGAGGTAATCTGTCGGGTACTGAGCTTGGACCGGTGATCTTAAGGCATAATTTCTTTGACGCGCTAAAGGGCATAGTCCCGGATGCTGTCCTGGAGGATAACCTACGTAATTTTGAGGAAGAAAAGGGCGGGGATCTTTCGTTTTCGCATAATAATGCCCAGGAAACATTGTATTATGTACCGATACAGGGGACAGGATGGGAGATGGCAGTTCTGATCCGTGAAAGTGTTATACATGATCAGTTCCTGGACATCAGCGAGAATAATCTTGAAACCAGCAGAAATATGATCATTTTAACTCTGGTGTCCGTGCTTCTTTTTGCCACTGTTCTACTGTTCCAGCTCATCAGTATTTCAAAAGCAAGGCTTGAAGAAGAAAAAGAAACCAGCAGATCCTTCCACAATATGGCAAATACGGACGCTATGACCGGAGTAAGGAATAAGCTTGCATATTCGGAAACAGAAGCAGCTGTCAACAGGAAGATAAAGGCAGGGGAGATACAGGAGGTTGCAGTTGTAGTCTGCGACATAAACGGACTTAAAGCAGTCAACGATACTCAGGGACATGCAAAAGGAGACCAGCTGATCAAGGATGCCTGCAAAATGATCTGCAGACAGTTTAACCACGGAACAGTATTCAGGGTAGGCGGTGATGAGTTTGTTGTCATCCTGCAGGGTGAAGGATATGAAACCCTGCACGGGGATATTGCTGAAATGAACCGTATAGCCGAAGCAAATATCGGTGAAAACGGCGTAGTCATATCGGTCGGATATTCTGTTCTGGGACAGGAAGACAGGCAGCTTCGCGATGTCTTTGAGAGGGCAGATAAGATGATGTATGAACGGAAGAAAGAGCTGAAAGAAATGGGCGCAGCGTCCAGATGACGAAGGAGGAATGCATTAAAGAACTCTTGTAGAAACTGTTCGGGGAAACCCTGTGCCTTGACGCAGGAACCCTGACTCCTCTTCTTAAGCGTCTGGAAAAAGAGGGATATGTGACCCGGAGACGTTCGGAAGAGGATGAGAGGGTGACTGTTATAAGCATAACAGACAAGGGAAATAAGCTTAAAGAAAAATGCAAGGATATACCGTTAAAGCTTTCAGCCGGAAAATCTCCGCTTACTGATAAAGAGGCAAAGGAATTATATAGGCTTCTTTATAAGATTTTGGGGTAAATCCATTACGGCAATACAGTAACCGGCAGGCGTCTGTCCGTCAGATCCCCCACCGAATAGGTGATTCCTTCATCATCCAGAACCTTAAGGAATTCCTTTAAGTATTTTCCATCCTTTTTTACAGTATGGAAGCTAATAAAGAAGTATGCTTCGGTTGCATTTACCTCAAGCATTAAATGTGCAATTGTCAGTGAATAAACACCGTCGATATAGCTCTCGAGGCCGCCCCAGTCGACTTTGCCCACATAGCTTATATGAAAGGTCGATGGTATCCCATGGGTCGTAAGGCTGTTTTCAAAGGCATAATTTACCTTGCTTTCCAAGTCCGGCATGGAATCTATCTGACTCCTGAGCTCATCTACTCTCCGGCATCTCTCCCAGCTCTCCTCCGGCTGCATCTGAATGTACATGCGGCTTCTTGTAACAGTTGAGAGCTTGTCGACAGGCCAGTCCTTAATTCTGTCGTCATACTGAATATGCATTTCCCGGACTATATCCCTGTAGGTTAAGGGACAGCCCAAATCCTCCCGGTAGTTATTGGCGATGCCGGCAGTAAACTTAGTTTCCTCAGGAAAGACCTTCACACACATCTTATACAAAACCGCAGCTAAGATCGAGTTGGGGCTGCCGTCATTGTCACGCGCATATTTCATCAAAGCTTTCTTCGGGATGCGGATCGGATAATAGCCGTCAATACCGTCTGGATCCTTCATTCTTTCCATATAGTCCATTCTGGGTACGAAGGAATCCATAGTGAAATTCAGCCTTCCGAGCGGCCGATCCGCGGGTAGTGAAGCAGGATCCGGCTCAGCCTGTTCCTCGGCTGTCATCGGAGTATCAACCGTCATGATAGCTTTTGTATCCACATCATAGCCAAGATCAGTTAAATACTGCCAAAGAGTGGCCTTGATCCAGCGCATTGCACCGCAGCCCCCGCAAAAGTTATGGGAGAATGAGAAAAAGACGTCATTATTCTCATAGGTGATCGCAAACAGAAGACCATTGGTCTCATCCGTTCCGAGACGGACCTTCCGGTCACCCTCTATTACTGCAACAGGCTTATCGCAGGGCTCAAAAACATAAGCTCCCTCATCATTAACGGAAACAGTCTTTCTGTAATACGGAAACCGCTGAAACGCTTTTTCGGCAGCCTTTGAAAGAACTTCTCCATTAACCTTCTCCTTTAGGATCACTCTTATTTTTACCGAATACACATCACGTTTTTTCAGCTCATATAATAAATAGGAATCAAAATCATACTTAGGCATATCTTCGCTCCTTTTTTGTGAATATATCGGAAATAGTGTACCACAACTGTTGTTTATTCGTATATAATAATTAGGAAGTATAGTTTCTTTTTGCGTTTTTTTGTATACAGCACCCGAAAAAGAATGACACTGATTTAACGGCAATGGGAGTGTTCCCCGGTTTTCAGGAAAGAGAGGTAATGATGAAAAAGAAGATTTTGTCACTGTTAACTGCTATTATCCTTGTGACAGGCTTGTCGGTTCCGGTGTATGCGGAGAGCACCGTAATCCGGGAAGAATACCTGAGTGCGGCGCAGACGGGGTTTTCATACGAGCATTCCCCAATGGAGAATAAAAAGATTTCCGGTGACATTATCGTGAATCCGGATGCGGTTTACGGGTTTTCTCCGAACCCCGCTTCAGCACATCTTGGAGTATATGCTGCAAATGACTGGTCTGACGGAGTATTTGTGAATAAGGCGAGGAGAGACAGAATGGCTGCTTATAAGGCCGGAAAAGAGGACGTCGATCCGGCTCTGGACGCCTGTCTTGGCCTGTACGACTATTACTTTACGGCATATGTGACATTGGGACTGGCGGAAGCATATTCACCCGAGGATGAAGCCTTTGTATCCGGATGGGGAGAAAACAGGCCTTCAGATGAGCTATGGGCTGAATATGAGGATGTATACAGAAATCCCGTTTATTTTGACAGTGCTTCGGGAGATATCAAATGGCCTGCTAACGATGGCTTTTACGGGGAATCCTTTGATTATACACTGAAACCCTATACCTATATTGACAGATACGGAAGTGATTACGGAACATTTGCTGCTCTTGTAGGGCATCAATATCCGGATTATTCACTCTCGCCAGGCACAAAGTATAAAAACTACAGCATTTTCATAGTAAAAAAGCCCATAAAGGCAAAGGCCGGGGCAGTATATCCCTGGTTTGACGAGCCGGGACTGGCCACACAGATATTACTGCCCGCTCCGGTGAAGGATCTTCTTGAAGACGGTTCACTTGAAAGGGTTCCGGCAGTCGGCGCTGTTAACGAAGCAAAACTTAAGAACGAAACATTTGTCAAAACCGGTACGGTATATGACATGAAAATGATACTGGACAATGATCCGGCTAAAACAAATGCCGCCAAGGTCTGGTTTGATAACTATAAGATATTTGACTCCGATAAAGATCATGCGGCAAAAGACGGATATGAATGGCGCTGCGTAGATGCACATATCGCTATCGGAGACGACAGGGTGTATAAAAAGTGGTCATCCTGTAATGAGGTCAGTTTTATAGGGGAGTACTATCAGGACAATGACTGGGATGGTGACAGAACAACAGTCAACTACCTGGGTAAGGATTATGATTGTAATTATGTGCAGACCGTTATTTCCGAAGAAAGAAACGTAAGTAATCCCGACTACAGAAAATTCGGCTGGTCCGGGGAAGGAACATATACCTTTAATTATAATCATGCTTTTTTGGTACCGAAGGGATTCGACGGTATGTATGTGGGATTTGCTGATGCAACGGAACTTAATACGAAAAACGGGGATTATGATGCAATAAATAATCAAGTGTTGTTCAGACTGAATTAAGTCAACGGGGACGGTTCCAATGGCGTTAAGTTAAGCATTTTGTCATCCTGAGCGCCAGCGACGCTTATCCCACATCGCAGATGTGGGATGCCACCCCGGCGAGGTTTATCCCACATCGCAGATGTGGGATGCCGCCCCGGCGAGGTTTATCCCACATCGCAGATGTGGGATGCCACCCCGGCGAGGGGCGCTGCGTGCCAGTGGCACGCGTTTAGCGCGGACCGAGTCGGGAGACGAGACGCGAAGCAACAGGAAGGATCTCTCCGACCGGTTATAGAAGATTCTTCGCTTCGCTCAGAATGACAATGTGTAGTCTCAGAATAACAATGTGTAGTCTCAGAATGACAATGTGTAGTCTCAGAATGACATAGAAAGCGGTGTCATTGGTGATGTTGATTATGTGGAAACGGCTTTCATTACACAGGGATATATTGAAGATATCCGTATACACAAGGAAACCGGCGGAGGGGCAGTCTATGACCTTGGATGCTACTGCACGACCCAGGATAATTAAGACAGTTGATAGGCTATTAAACAAATGATCACAGGACTCCTGATACCATTTTTCGGAACAGCATTAGGGTCGGCATGTGTGTTTCTTATGAAGCAGAAGATCAGTGATCCTGTCCAGAGGGCGCTAACGGGATTTGCCGGAGGGGTTATGGTTGCGGCTTCAATATGGAGCCTTATTATTCCTGCTTTGGAGCAATCCGAGCCTATTGGCAAACTATCGTTTGTACCGGCAGTAATCGGATTCTGGGCAGGTATTCTGTTCCTGCTTCTCTTGGATAATGTCATTCCTCATATTCACCAATACGCAGAGAAGGCAGAGGGACCGGGATGTGAATTGCAAAGAACTACTATGATGGTTCTTGCCGTCACGCTGCATAATATCCCTGAGGGGATGGCTGTAGGAGCAGTATATGCAGGTTTTCTTTCGGGGAGCGTTAATATTTCAGCCGGAGGGGCTTTTGCTCTTGCGCTTGGAATAGCAATACAGAATTTTCCTGAAGGGGCGATAATCTCCATGCCGCTTCACGCAGAGGGTTTGGGAAAAGGAAGAGCATTCCTGTATGGTATGCTGTCCGGGGCAGTGGAACCTTTGGGAGCACTGCTGACGATATTTGCTGCAGGTCTTGTAACACCGGCCATGCCGTATCTGTTATGCTTTGCAGCCGGAGCGATGATGTATGTGGTTGTTGAAGAGCTTATCCCGGAAATGTCAAGCGGAGAACATTCAAATACGGGTGTAATTATGTTCTCATTGGGATTTACGCTAATGATGGCATTGGATGTTGCTCTGGGATAAGGAGTCAACGGGGACGGTTCCAATGACGTTTAATTAGTGTCATTCTGAAACAACACAATGTCATTCTGAAACAACACAATGTCATTCTGAAACTACACAATGTCATTCTGAGGGCGAAGCCCGAAGAATCTTCTCTACGGAAGGAAAGATATTAGATGTTGCTTCGCAATCCCTCGTCAAGGTGGCTGCAGTAATACATGCCGAGTGCAAAACCGACTCCGCCAACGGTATTTCCGAGGGTAACGGGGATAAGGTTATTAAGGAGCAGTCCCATATCAAATCCGCCTAATACCTGACCCATAGGTATGAAGTACATATTTGCTATGCTGTGCTCGAAACCGCAGAGGACGAAAAGCATTACCGGGAAGAAAGCTGCAAGCATTTTCCCGACGGTTTCACCTGTTTTAATCGCCACGAGAACTGCTGCGCAGACCAGGATATTGCAGAGGATTCCTTTGACAAAGGATATTCCGGGACTTAAGGCACCCTTTGACGCTGCAGTTTTCATTATGGTCTCTCCAAGCTTCCCGTCAAACATTTCTGCCATATTCCCTGCATAGGCCATAAATACGATAAAGAGAGAGCCGATAAAGTTCCCTATGTATACAAATAAAAGAGTGCGGATCATATCCATAAGGCTTATCTTTTTATCTGCAACAGCCATTGCCATAAGGCAGTCCCCGGTAAAGAGCTCCGATCCGGTACATATTACGAGGATCAGACCCACAGGGAAAATGAATGCTCCCATATAGGAAGTGCCTGTGGCTGAGTTTATGACCTGGCTTCCGAGAGCACCGAAGGCTATGAACATACCCGACATAAAAGCCTTTATCATAATCGGGTGGAGACCGTACTTTGCCTTGGTTATTCCTGCCGTGATAACTGGATCCATGTGTGTTTCCTCCGGGAATGTTTACAATTTGTGTCAGAACAGTGATTCAGGACTTTTGGCGCCCGAATCATCATATAAGAAACAGTCAGTATTTGTCAAAGACAAAGTCAATGGGGAAGTCAACGGGGATGGTTCTCTTTGACTTCCCGTTGACTTACTGTTATATAATAGTATAAAGGCTGGGGATTTGTTTTCTTCCGTAGAGAAAGATTCTTCGGGCTTCGCCCTCAGAATGACATTATGTAGTCTCAGAATGACATTTATGTAGTCTCAGAATGACATTTATGTAGTCTTAGAATGACGTTGTGTAGTCTCAGAATGCCACCAACTTAACGCCATTGGAACGTCCCAATGCCGTTAAAGAATGTGCAGGAAATAATGAAAAAGATGATTTTTTTTATACTGTCTGTGATGCTTTTGGTACCTGTAATTAATGGATGCTCAAACGCTGCAGGAACCACATCAGAGAGAATAGGTATTATTGGTGCTATGGAAGAGGAAGTAACTTCCCTTAAAGAAGCGCTTACGGATCCCAAAACAACTACCATAGCCGGCATGGAGTTCTGTGAAGGAAAACTGGATGATGAGGACGTGGTTGTTGTGCAATGCGGCATGGGCAAAGTGAATGCCGGGATCTGTGCCAATACACTGATCAACCAGTTTGACTGTTCGAAGATAATCAATACCGGTGTAGCCGGTTCCCTCGACAAAGAGATCGATATCGGAGATTTCGTTGTCTCGGTTGACGCCTGTCAGCATGACTTTACCGTGGAAAGCATCGGCTTTAAGAAGGGTGAGATCCCGTACACAGGTCTTTCTGCATTTCCTGCTGACGAAACAATGCGGAAAGAAGCAGTAGAGGCTGTGCAGGAGGCCGCTCCGGACGTTCGTGTTTTCGAAGGAAGAGTCTGTACGGGCGATCAGTTCATTTCCTCAAAAGAACAAAAGGAATTGATCAAGTCCGATTTTGGAGGTATGTGCTGTGAGATGGAAGGCGGAGCAATTGCACAGGCCTGCTATCTGAATGGTACTCCATTTGTCATTATCCGTGCTATTTCTGATAAGGCTGATGATTCCGAGGAAATGAGTTATGAAGTGTTTAAGAAAAAAGCTGCTGAACGCTGTGCTTCCGTTGTACGCTATATGATCATTCATATGGAAGAATAGATGGCAGGAAGCGAAATAGTATTTGATATTTAGGCCAAAGGATAGCTAAGATATGAAAAAGCAGAATTTATTATTCATACTGCTATTAATGATCTGCCTATGCGCCTGTTCATCTGACATAAAAAGTATTACGTCAAAGGAAGACCTTAACAGGAAGGGAATCAGGATAGGAACGGGGGATGGCAGCGCGGCCATACATATTGTGGAGGATGAGCTTCCTGAGGCAGAGATCGTGTATCTGGAAGGAAACACCGGATATGAATCTGTTGCCCAGGGAAAGCTTGACGCTTATATCTATGACCGCCGGCAGATGCAGCTTGCTATCGACAGCGGGAGAAAGGGCGTACATCTTCTGGATGAGAATATGGACGGATCGGTCCACGTTGCAGTCGGGATATCTCCCGTGACCCAAATACCCGATCTGGAAAACAGGATCAATTTATTCTTATCTGAATTAAAAGCTGACGGGATCCTTGACGATATGTATGAGCGCTGGGTTATAAAGGGGGATGAGACCATGCCGGAGATCACCATTCCCGAAAATCCGGAGCAGTACCTGACGGTTGGTACTACCGGTATCACGCCGCCATACACCTACTATGTGGGACCTGATCTTAACGGCTATGATATTGAGCTTGCGAGACGCTTTGCTGCCTGGCTTGGGTTCGGACTCAGATTCAAGGTTTATAATTACAGCGGGGTAATAACGGCAGCAGCCACGGGAGACGTGGACTGTGTCATGGCCGATCTTAATATAACTCCGGAAAGAGCTGAGGCCCTGACCTTTTCCGATGATCTCTTTGATGAAAAGATAGCGATCATGGTAAGGGATACGGCGGAAGTAAAACCGGAGTTTACGTCATTTCTGGAATCCTTATCTTCAAGCCTTGAAAAAAACTTTGTAAGAGAAAACCGGTGGAAGCTTTTTGTGAGTGGATTCATCGTGACTTTTATTATCACCCTGTTATCTGCCATTTTCGGAACATTACTTGGGTTTCTCATTCTTTTCATCTGTAAGGACGGGAATCCCGCTGCTAACAGGATTACCGGGTTCTGTCTGTGGCTGGTGCAGGGCATGCCGGTAGTGGTACTCCTTATGATCCTATACTACATTGTGTTCGGAAATATGGATGTCGATGGGGTCGTCGTTTCCGTTATCGGTTTCACACTGGTATTTGGAGCGGGAGTATACGGGCTCTTAAAGATCGGCGTGGGGACTGTTGCAAGAGGGCAGTATGAAGCGGCTTACGCACTGGGCTATTCGGTAAACGGGACCTTCTTTAAGATTATCCTGCCACAGACCATCCCCCATATAATGGATGCATATAAGGCTGAGATCGTGGGGCTCATAAAGGCCACGGCTATTGTGGGATATATTGCGGTGCAGGATCTTACGAAGGTTGGTGATATTGTCCGGAGCCGGACCTATGAAGCTTTTTTCCCTCTTATCGCCGTCGCTGTCATTTACTTTCTGATGGAAGCTATTTTCGCCTTTGCGGTGGAACGTATAAGGCTTGTTTCAGATCCACACAAAAGAAAAAGGGAAAGCATACTGAAGGGGGTAAGGACACATGATAAGGATTGAACACCTGAAAAAGGAATATCCCGACGTAACACCCCTTAAGGATGTGAGTACCGAGATACGGGACGGGGACGTGATCTCCGTAATAGGTCCTTCCGGAACCGGGAAGAGTACGTTCATCCGCTGCATCAATCTCCTGGAAAAGCCCACAGACGGAAGGATATTTATCGATGATATGGAGATAACAGCCCCGGGATGCAATATTGAGAAGGTCCGCCGGAAGGTGGGAATGGTTTTTCAGTCCTTTAATCTTTTTCCGCATATTACCGTTATTGAGAATATAATGCTTGCGCCAATGGACCTTGCCGGAAAGAGTAAGCAGGAGGCCTATGATGAGGGAATGGAGCTTCTCCGGTTGGTAGGACTATCTGAAAAAGCCTTAAGCTATCCTGAAGAGCTGTCGGGAGGACAGAAGCAGAGGATCGCCATTGCCCGTACCCTGGCCATGGATCCGGAGATCATTTTGATGGATGAACCAACGAGTGCACTGGATCCCACAATGGTGGGTGAGGTGCAGGAGGTCATCCGGAAGCTGTCCAAAACCGGAAAGACTATGATGATAGTGACGCATGAGATGAATTTCGCAAAAGCCATTTCAAACCGCGTTTTTTATATGGATGAAGGCGGGATCTTGGAAAGCGGTACACCTGAAGAGATTTTTGACCATCCGGAGAATCCGAAAACCAGGCGCTTTGTTCAGCAGCTAAAGGCACTTGAAATAGATATAGAGAGCAGGGACTATGATTTTCCGGGGACAGAGGGCAGGATAGAAGCCTATTGTATAAAAAATCAGGTTTCCAGACGTTTGACAAAGCATGTACAGCTTACTTTTGAGGAGCTGATCCAGCAGAATCTTATCAAGAACCTTGAGTATCCGGGGATCCATATATGTATCGAAATATCAGACCGGGACGGGGCTATGGCTTTTTCCGCGGATTATAATGGACCCCGCTATGATATCCTTTCTGAATGCGATCCCCTGTCCCTCGCCGTATTAAAGAGTGCAGTCAGTAAAGAAGAATACTCCTTTGACGGGACTAAAGAGTACGCTAACAGGATCTCTATGGAGATCAGGCCTTGAATTGGTGTAAGAAACCAAATCTACATAGCAGCATTGATCTCTACTTCTTTACTGACATACCCCGATGTTCTATCGTATAATACGTATTAAGGCGTGTTTATTAGGTGACGGCAGGTAAATACCTTTGCACTGGCGGCATATCTCTTGCCATCATAGGAGCCACACAGATGAAAGGAGAAAAGGATGTTTGATTTTAATTATTTTACGCCGACAAAAGTAGTATTTGGAAAAGGAACAGAGAATAAGGTTGCTGACCTTATAAAGGAATTCGGAGGAACGAAGATACTTATACATTATGGCGGAGGAAGTGTAGTTCGGTCCGGTTTATTAAAGCGCGTAACCGACTGCCTGGATAAAGCGGGGATAAGCTATGTGACACTTGGCGGCGCAGTCCCGAATCCTCACCTTGGGCTTGTTTATGAGGGGATAGAACTCTGTAAAAAAGAAAAAGTTGATTTTCTTCTGGCTGTCGGCGGTGGCAGTGCCATAGACTCAGCCAAGGCGATAGGCTACGGGGTTGCAAATGGCGGAGATGTATGGGATTTTTATGACTATAAGCGTAAGGCTGACGGATGCCTTCCCGTTGGGGTTATCCTGACCATAGCTGCAACAGGAAGCGAGATGAGCGATTCCTCCGTCATCACAAAGGAAGAGGGTCTTGTTAAACGCGGATACAGCAGTGATTACGGTCGTCCCAGGTTTGCCATCATGAATCCGGAGCTGACGATGACGCTGCCGGACTATCAGACAGCCTGCGGATGCACCGATATTATGATGCATACGATGGAGAGATATTTTACAAATGGCGGAAATATGGAGATAACAGATGCTCTGGCAGAAGGATTGCTTAGAACGGTCAGGAAAAATGCACTGATACTTAGAGATCATCCCGATGACTATGATGCACGGGCAGAGGTTATGTGGGCCGGAAGCCTTGCACACAACGGACTGACAGGATGCGGAAATGATGGCGGAGACTGGATGACACATAAGCTTGAGCATGAGCTGGGAGGGCTTTATGATGTGGCCCACGGCGCCGGCCTTGCTGCTATCTGGGGGAGCTGGGCAAGATATGTTTATAAAGACTGTCTTCCCAGATTCAAAAAGTTTGCCATAAACGTTATGGAAGTGGAAGATTCGGGTTCTGATGAAGAAATCGCATTGCGCGGTATTGAGGCATTGGAAGATTTTTACAGGAGCATTAAGATGCCGACAAACCTAAAGGAACTCGGAGTTGAACCGACGGAAGAGGAACTGGCACTTATGGCAAAGAAATGTGCAGTTGGAGTCGGAGGAGAAAAGGGTTCGGCCAAGGTGCTGAATGAGGAAGCCATGCTGGCCATCTATCGTGCAAGTGTGTGAAAAGCAGAGAATGATGAAATATTGTACAAATTGTGGGAATAAACTTGGTGAAGGAGCAAAGTTCTGTACGAATTGCGGTAAACCTGTGAAAGCCGCTGCGAAGCGTAAACAGTTCAAAACTTATTACGGAAGGCGGATTGATTACAGTGTATATAATAATATCAGGCTGGTGTCAAAACAGTCACAGCATAAAGTTCATATTGCGGTTACTGTTATAGATCTCATAATTACAATTTATTTGCTGATCGTATTGCTCCTTATAGCGGGATCTTCGGATGCCGTGATCCTTAATTTAATTATCCGGGGAGCATCCGTCCCGATCCTGATATCGATCATTTGTGGAATAATACTGAGGAAGATACGACACGATATTATCCATGCATTACCTAAAGGATTCGATTATTGGCAGCTCCGACGCCTGCTTAAGTGGCAGATTTTTGGATTTAATAATCTTAAGATCTGGGTGCTTCGCCTGCTTCATGGAAATGGCATTAACTACCCTGAACTGGGCTTCGGAACCGATGATGAGGGAAATTACTATGCTTTTGCGGTAGCAGGAGAGGATGTTGATAAGTATCCCTTCTACACCGGTGCCTGAAGAAAAAAGCAGAAAACGTAAAGACAAATTTTGACATGTACCGGTTAAACATATAGTATTTACTGGATGGGTATTTTTTCAACCGAAGAGGTGAATACGGGAAGACAGAAAGAGTTCGATCTTCTTAAAGGACTCTGTATGGTTCTTATTTTCCTGATCCATGCATTTCAGGCGACTATGACCGACATGGGTCAGGCAGTGCTCTGCATCTGGATATTTGCAACCATGTCGGGTGCTGCGATATTTATCTTTGTGATGGGATTCGGCGTGACCTATGGCAGTAGGTCGGAACCTAAGGAACTGGCTGCCGGAGGAGTACGGCTTGTCTTATATCAGTATCTTAGCAATCTTGCTTACCTTACGGCACTTGTTTTTCCATATCCGTTTGTCCTGAAGCGGATAAGCGAAGACGGTGTTGATAATCTCAGAATGCTGATATGGGTATATTTTCAGAACACCAATATCTTTTTTATCGCAGGCATTTTTTATCTGATATTTGCGCTTCTAAAGAAGACAGGATGCAGGATTATTGTTTATCCTCTGCTGGGACTTATTTCAGCTCTTATAGCACCTTATCTTTATGCAAAGCCCGTAAATATCCCGGTACTTTCATACGTAGCAACACTTCTGATAGGAGACGCATCTTTTGTGTCATTTATTCCCCTGTATTATCTGTCCTATGCCCTTATAGGAGTCGGAGCAGGGTATATGTACAGGCGTATAAGTGATAAGAGGAAGTTTTACCTGTCGGTTCTCCCTGTTGCTTTGGTTATAGTCATTGCATGGTGGATCAGAGTTTTTCTGCTCTACGGAAATGATATAGGCCTTATGGGCGAGGTCATGGAGGAGGGATATGCACACCCTGATATCCTGCATGTTATAGCGAGCCTTGCGCATATCATCTTATTTGCGGCGATCATATTCCTTGCCACAGACAGGAAAAAGAAGCCGGAATCAAAGGAAAACCCTGTTACAACCCAGATCATGCGTTATTCCAGGCATATATCCAAGTATTATGCCCTTCACTTACTCGTGTATTTCATGGCACTAGGCTTCAACGGATACGTTCCTTTTGAACCCTGGCAATGTATATTTCTTATGCTGATTGCCATAGTGATGACCGAGTTAATGGTGCGGTGTGCGGAATATCTCGAGAGTAAAACCGAAATCAGAATGACCACTCTTCAGATCTTCATAAACGCCCTGCCTTACTGGTTTATGATGTTCATACTCGTATACAGGGTATATCATCTGAACAGGGGAAGTGCGGTCCTGTCACCACAGCAGTTTGAGATGATGACCTGGTGGTTATCCATGGCGATGATCTGTTCCACACAGGTACTCTATTTACGAAACAGGAGGATGACGGAGGAAAAATCCAGAGAGCAGACCCTTCTAAACACCGCGCGGGCGATCCAGAACGGAATAGTACCACAAAATAAGGAGTATAAAGAGGGAAACATCAGGATATCGGCACTTGCGGAGCCGGCAACGTCCGTAGGCGGCGATTTTTATGACATCATCCCATTAAATAACGGCACCGTTGGAATCGTAATGGGAGATGTGTCAGGAAAGGGAATACCGGCAGCTCTTGTGATGGCCATGATAAAAACCATGATCCGCGACAGACTCAGGTCAGGTATGTCTCCCGAGGAAGTACTGAACGTGGTTAATAATGAGGCATGCTCCGAAAATCCACTGGGGATGTTTGTCACTGTATTTTTGGGTATAATAGATTCAGAAAATGGAAGTGTCGTGTACGCCAATGCGGGGCACACACATCCCGTAAAGACCGGAGAACAGACTGCTTTTCTTGAGCCGGATAACGGCTGTGTGATTGGGCTTTTTGAGGATATCGGCATCCTTAAGGGAGAGATGGTCTTAAATCCCGGAGAGGGACTGCTCCTCTACACTGACGGGGTGACGGAAGCCATAAACGGTAAGAAAGAGCAGTACGGAGAAAAGAGACTCTTAAATATATGCTCGAAGAATACTTCTGCGGATACAGTGAACGCGGTGGTTAAGGATGTAGGAGAGTTCACGCAGGGGACAAAGCAGTTCGATGACCTGACTTTACTGTTTGTACAGCATATCCACAATCCGTTAAACAATAAATAGCAACAGGAGGACACGATGAAGATCATAAAGAAACAGAACGAAAACATAGTGACATTTTCACAGAAAGGTGAATAAAAATATGAAGAAGACGTTCGCATGGATACTGGCTACAATCATTGTTCTTACAGGCTGCGGCAATTCTGTTCCCGTAGAGAGCCCGGCAGAAACGCAGACAGAGACTCCCGATGGAAAAGAAGCAGAGCCGAAAGTGGGGGAAGAAGAGGTGGCGCAGACAGAGGAGAAAGCAGCCGATCGACCTGGCGCAAAGTGGATCGACTCCGGAATTTACGGAACCTATGAAGGTATGGGCGAGATCAGCCTGAAGGATGATTTTGCGGCAGCCATCAACCGGGATTGGGCTGAGGGCGCAAAGATCAGAGAGGGCGCGGTAAATGTTTCAGCCAGAACAGAACAGACCGATAATTACAATGAGGCAAAGCTTGCCGTTTTAAACGGCGGAAAAAAGGATGATCAGGATCTGACATCGCTCCAGAATTATTATGCACTGCTTACGGACTGGGATACCAGAAATAAGGATGGACTTGCCCCACTAAAGCCCTATGTGGAGGATCTTATGTCCATTTCCTCCATTGAGGAGATGACGAAATATTACTCTGATCCGAAGCGAAACCTCTATGGGACGCCGATGGTGAGTATCTCAATTATAACGGAACCGCTGGATCCCTTTTTCAATATGCTGTGTATTCAGAGTGTTTCTCTGCTTTCGGACGAACCCGATGACTATCAGGAGGGGGATCAGGAAACCGAAGGGTTGGCTATCAAGCACAAGACTGCGGAGTACATGCTGAAACGTCTCGGATACTCTGAAAGCGAGGCGAACGATATCTTTGATACTGCAAGAGGGTTTGAAAAGAAATTCCTGCCAGGTATAGAAGCCATAATGGCGGACATGTCGGGAGATCCCAGCATAACACTTACGGTTGAAGAGTTTGAAGAGAAATATAAAAATCTTCCTGTTGCAGACATCTTCAGGTCTTTAGGTTATGATGTTGATTTCAAAGGGAAGATCATGGTGGGTTATACCAAGCTTCTTGACAGCTTTGATGAGAATTATTCGGATGAAAATATTGAAGGAATCAAGGCGTGGACGCTTGTAAATACACTTCTGGAGTTTACGAAGTACTGCGACTTTGAAACCTATGAAGAGACAGCGAAACTGAACGGCTCCAGGACCATAAACGATGCTGACTTATATGCGCTGGAAACGATGGAAGCCACAGTGCCGTCAATGGTGGATCAGATGTATGTCAATTATTGCTTTGATAAGAATATCAAGCCCCAGGTGGCTGAGCTGACTGATATGATGATTGAAGCCTACCGCAATATGATTCTTGAAGAGGACTGGCTTTCTGATGAGACAAAGGCGGCTGCCGTTGAGAAGCTGGATAACATTAAATTGCATATTTGCTATCCGGAAAAAGTATATGATGTTAAATGCGATGCAATCGGAACCTCTGCCGAAGGTGAAACGGCACTGAGTGCCATTATCAAGGGAAGAAGATACTTCAGGCTCTCAGAGGCCGCTCCATTATCAAAGAAAAATGACGGGACCTACTGGAGATATGATACGTATTACAGCACTCTGGCTGCAATGTATATGCCGCAGGATAATTCCATGAATATCTTTGCCGGTATCTGCGGCGGCGACTATTATGATGAAAGCTGGCCCATGGAAAAGAAGCTTGGGGGGCTTTGTATGATCGTAGGACATGAGCTCACCCATGCCTTCGATACCACCGGCTCCCATTTTGATAAGGACGGAGCCCAGAAGGAGTGGTGGACAGATGAAGAACAGAAGGCTTTTGATGAACGTGTGGATAAGCTTCTCAAATACTATAGCGAGCTCGTACCGATGCCTCAGATTTCCAATGTTCCATACGGAGAAGAGGGAGCACAGTTGATTCAGGGAGAAGCCATTTCGGATCTTGGATCCTTAAAGTGCCTGCTCTCCATTGCGAAGGATCAGGAGGATTTCGATTACGACACATTCTTCAAACAGATTGCCATCATTCAAAAGCAGGCACGTTATGAGGAAGCGGAAAAAGAATACGTTGATACCAATGATCATCCTGTGGAAGCCTATCGTGCCAATGTTCCGCTACAGAACTACGATGATTTTCTGAATTTCTATGATATTAAAGAAGGGGACGGCATGTATCTTGCTCCTGAAGATCGCATCACTATCTGGTAAAATTTTGAGTATGCTGCAAATCAATAAATGGTCTGCTGCTTTTTTATTTTGCATTGTGGCGGTAGTTATCAAGGCATAGACTCTACGGCAGAAGCGTATCTACGGTATCGATTACGACAACAGCTTCACCGTTGAAACACTGTACCGGCTTTACAAGGGCTAAAACTCTTTAGAGGGTTTTAGTCCTTTTTTCCTTTATGGTATCTGCTGTAAGCTTGAAGGATCCGCTTCTTCTGATGATCGTACTCTTATTGAGCTCCCTCGTTTTTCCGGTAATATTCTTTTCTTTATTATATTCATCCAGGAGATTATCAAGATTCGTATGATTTATCTTCCTGCTTCTGTCCGGAGCTTTACTTACGCCGGTATCCGCGTATTCAGCTTCAAATTTCTGCATCTCCTTCGCTGCATTAAGACGCATCCTGCCGGAAATGGTCCGGGGATTGGCCTTGTGGGTATTAATATAATTATCTCCGGCCTTTCTGATCTGGCGGAACAGTGCATCCACCTTTACAGCCTCACTCTCGGGTATCTCGACAACTGCCTTCCCCTGATTATTGTTTTTTACCTCCCTGAAATAACTCTCCAGAGAGTTGACCGACTGCTTAAGCCACTGGTAATTTCCGGTATCCTTTCCGTACCACTTATTGCCTATGGAGTCGAAAGCCTGCTTTGCCTGCCTTATCCTCTGCTCCGTAAGCTCCAGATTTATATTGGTAATGACTACTTCATCCCTGAAATTAAGCTTGCCCTTAACTGCCCTTGCATCGGAAAAGACCAGCTTTTTCTCAGGCATTGCATATTCATTTTTTTCCATTCTGGTTTTTACAGTGTTTACCAGATTCTTTATCCGTGTAAAATAATTTGTACTCTGCCTGTCTGCCGCCACCTTTGCCAGATCCCTGATATCGTAATCCTTGAATTTCTCATCCGGAACCACCAGTATCATATCTTTGGTGAGTTTTTTTACGTACTTCAGCTCCTGCAACGCCATATCTTCTTTGAGCTGACCCTGAAGCATATCTAAACGTTTCTTACAGTTATCCATCTCAACCTTTGTAAAATTCATGTCCTTAAGAAGAAATTCAAGCTTTTCAGGCGTGAGATCCAGAACCTTCTTCGCTGTTGTCTCCCTCATTATCTTCATCTCTTTGGGATTGACGATCTTTTCATCCTTGCTGTTATTGGCCTCGTTCTTTGTTCCGAAGGACATGTCATTATCTATACCGGTGATACCGGTCACAACCGTCTTCCCATCCTTTATCTCTGTCTTATAGATCATATTTCCCCTGTGTCTGTCGCAGTTTCCACAGATAAAATCTATGACCTGAAGATCAGCTATCTGGCGCTTTAATTCCGTGGAATTGACGGAAGAATAATCCCCCTGCGGATATTTTCCAAGTCCGCAAAGCTCACTGTCCTGGGTAAGTCTGTTTATATCTCCGCCCACAGCTTTTTGCTGGAAGGTTCCTTTTACCTCCCTGTCACCTATCTTTACGGTAAAGCTTCTTGAGGACGCCACCAGGTTTCCTCTGTCAAAGTAATTTGCTATGGTACTCATAGCCACATTTCTCTTGTCAATGTTTTCCCCTGTGGGAATACCTGCGTAATAATGGTTCATAACATAGGATCCGCTATAATCCTTTGCCTTCTTAACCATATCAAGGGTTTCCTTACGAAGCCTGTCAGCTTCCGGTCCTCCTGCCAGAAATTTCGCTTTAAGATCCTCATCGATCTTATCTTCAAGTATATCCTTAATAAGCTCATATGCTGCAGAACCCAACCTGGCCATTTCTTCCCTGTTCCTTGCCTTATCGATCCTTTTTTCGAGCTTCATCGATAATTGCCGCATGGGCTTAAGACCGGTGCCAAACACGATGTCTGCCATTTTTCCGATATCTGAAGCCTCTCCAAATTGTGCCTTATATTCATTTGAATACGATTTTAATACATCAGAATAACTGATAAGATCGACCTTTTCTGTGAAAAGACCTTCTTCCACCCGGCCGTCCTCACTCTTAAGCCTTATGGGGATGCGGGAGCTCATCTGACCGCCCTCGGTATGAACAGTGCTCTGGTCTTCTATGGTGGCTTCTATGGAACGTCCCTCACTGATGATGGTGATAAGGCTCCCCGGATTCTCCATCATAAGACTCTCATTAAGAGACAGCATATCCTCTGTGATGATGCCCTTCATAGCCTTCAGGCACTCTACTCTTCCGACCTGTGTACCGGATATGTTCTTTCCCTCATTCTCCTTTATATATTCGTTACAGGCTTTCATGAGCCGGTCATACCCGTCAAGTATTTCACTTATGGCATCTCTCGTAAGGCTCCTGCCCTTATAATAGGGGTCGGTTATGTTCTTCAGGGAGGCAAGAGCTTCATCTACCGCTCCATAAAGGTCATCCCGTACTTCGTTTATGCTATTGACAGCGTTAAGGTCTGTAATGGCTCTGTCAAGTCTTGTATTCTGTCTTGTATTCGGCATGATGATCCTTCCTAATGTTTGTTTTACAGGTTCATTTACTATAATATACATCTGAACCTGATTATTCAGCCTGGTTTTTTGAATTTGATTCCTTTCTGAACTCAGATGGTGTTTCACTGTAGGCTTTGAGGAAGCAGCGGTTGAAATAGCTGATATCGTTAAACCCGAAGGAGTATGCAATCTCCGCTATGGATGAGTACGGATCTATTGAGAGTTCATCCCTTATCTGTTCCAGGCGGTACTTTAGAACGTATTGGATCGGTGTGGTATGCAGGATATCATGATAGAGCCTGAGCAAGGTGCTAACGCTTATTTCTGCACTGGCCGCTATATCTTCGATCCTTATCTGTTCCCTGAAATGCGTTTCAATATAATAAAGAGTCTTTTTAATTCTTTGTTCATCCCTTTGTGTCTTTGACGAGAAGGGATGTTCTGCTTCTGACCCGATGTTATGCACCATTAGCGATGCGATCCGGCTTAGTGCTGAACGGACAGTGAGGGCATAATCTGTTTTCTCTCTGGATCCGGAAAGCCAGGCTTTTTCTGACATGGAAAGAATCTCCTTTTGCCAGGGAACCGCAGGTGACAGTTTGATGAAAGGCAAATTTTTATGGGAGAGGATCGGTGATACATAGGTGTTCCATATGATATCATCTGATGATGCTATCACTTTGGGACTGAAGACCATGGCGTGCTGCCACCCGGTCTTTGAACGAAGGTGTGCAGAATGAAGGATTCCGCTGTTCGCAAAATATCCCTCTCCGGATTTAAGGCTTAGTTCGCATCCTGCGATAAAAACACTCACTTCTCCTGAAATGACAGTAACGATCTCAAGTTCTTCATGCCAGTGCCAGGGAACCTTGACCACTGTCAGATCATCATCAAAGAAGGCAATAGGGAAATCCGGTGTCCCATATGTAAGGAGCTCTCTTCCGGATTCGTCGATTTTATCTGTGGAATATGAAAGTCCCATATGATCTCCCTTGAAGATATTGTCTTATTATTAGCAGGATTATATGCGATTTTATTCTATATGTAAATGGAGTCCGGGTGATATACTCCTATAAAAGATGCGTTATGGGAGGTGATAGATAATGTATTCTCTGCTGATTGCAGTAATATATCTGATATTTATAAGTCTCGGTCTTCCTGATTCGCTGCTCGGTTCAGGCTGGCCTACGATGCAGGTGGCATTTAATGTGCCTTCATCGTATGCCGGGTATGTATCAATGGCGATATCATTTATGACGATAATATCCGCCCTTATAAGTCCACGGATGATAAGGAGGTTTCATACAAAGTGGATCGTGATCGTGTCCATTTTTCTGACAGTCATGGGACTTATAGGCTTTTCTGTTTCTTCATCCTATGCGATGCTGTTCCTGTTCGTGGTACCCTATGGCCTTGGTGCCGGAGCGATAGATGCATCTGTGAACCATTATGTTGCAAATTATTATTCGTCTTCAGTGATGAACTTCCTTCACTGTTTCTATGGCGTAGGAGCAGTGATAAGCCCGAACATCATGGCATTAGCCTTGAGCAGGGCAAGGTGGAATGAGGGATACAGATTGACAGCTTATATTCAGATGGGGATCCTTATTGTGGTCATCATGTCACTGCCGCTCTGGAAGAAAAATGAAGAGGGTGCAGACGAAGCCGCAGAGGAAAGCGCTGGTATCAGAGAGGCGTTAAAGGTTCCGGGAGTGATCCTGACATTGATCGCATTTTATGCATACTGCTCCGGTGAAGCGACTTGTTTTCTGTGGACTTCCAGTTATTTTGCAGGAGTGAAGGATGGGCTTTCAAACGGACTTATTGCTTCATTCGGATCACTGATATTCGGGGGACTGATGCTTGGCAGGCTGATCTCCGGGTTTATATCAGATAAGCTTGGAGACAGACTGTTAATAAGGATCGGGATAACTGTCGAGCTTATCGGGATAGTGATGGTAATGCTGCCGGTTCCGCATTATATGCTTTCGGCAATCGGTTTTGTGGTCATAGGAACAGGAATGGGCCCTGTTTATCCTGCTATCCAGCATATGGCTCCCGCAAACTTCGGAAAGAAGTACAGCGCAGCTGTCATCGGCCTGCAGATGGCATCTGCCTATGTTGGAAGTACCTTTATGCCTATGATCTTTGGAAACCTTCAGCAGTACCTAGGGATCGCTGTCATGCCGGTGTATCTTCTGATATTTGCAGCTCTGAACATCGGATTATTAGAAAGAACATATGTGGTTTTGAAGAGCTGATGATGGATCAAAGGTCTAAGTGGATAAAGGCTATAGGGAGTCAACGAGAACCGTCCGCAATGACTTTAGTATCTTGAGAAGTTGACATTGACACTTTTTTCTTGAATTATTATAATCATCACAAATCATCACATAATATGAAAATCATCACAAATCATCACATCTATGATGTTTCATCACAAAGGAGAATGCAATGCACAGGACAGATCCGTTTACCAGAACACCGGGAGTTGCAGGAAATGCTTTTATAAACATGCATTATGCGGATGAGATAATCGGCAGTTTTGAAGATGAGAGGTCATCTAAATTTGTATATAAAATAGTGGGATTAAGAGGATCCGGAAAATCTGTGGAATACAGTAAGATCATCAACTACTTTGCTGAAAAAAAGAATTGGCTTACCTATACTCTGTCAGCAGCTGGGGATCCGATTTCTACACTGATAGCAAAACTTAGCAGAGAAAGTTTCATAGACAATAAGATACACGGTACTTCTGTATCTATCGGGGCATCAGCCGGAGCGGACGGTTTAATTCTTAAGGGAAATACTGATCTTGGATTAACAAGAACATCGGAGGATAACCTTTTATATTATTCACCGGAGGCTGAATTGTCGGATATGGTGGATAAGGCGAATTCAAAAGGATTTAAGATTCTTGTTGGAATAGATGATATAGCCAGAACACCGGAAATGGTGAAATTCCTTTCAATATGGGGAGCAATGCTTTTAGAAGACAGAAAGAGGATATATCTTGTATGCACCGGGCTTTCTAAGAATATTGAGGATTTTACGGCTGAACCAAATCTTACATTTTTTAAGAGAAGTGATCCGGTAGAAATAGGTTCACTTAACAGATATGAGATATCCCTGATGTATCAGAAACTCCTTGGGGTAGATGAGAAGGAAGCTGTGAAGCTTTCAAAGTTTACCTGTGGATATGCCTATGCCTACCAGGTTCTGGGCTCACTATATTACAATAAAGAAAAAAAGGATACTCTTGAGGATCTCATTCCGCAATTTGACAGGATTCTTTTTGGCGATTCATATGATCTTATATGGAAATCCCTTACGAAAGCCGAGAGGCAACTCGTAAGACTCATAGTCCTCTCTGATTCGGGGAAGGTATCACAGATAAAAGAAAAAATGAATTCACCTTCCGGATTTGATTCACTACGGAATCGCCTGATGAATAAGCATCTCATAAATACGGAGGAAAGAGGCTATATTAAGATCGATCTGCCCAGATTTAGAGAGTATGTTTTATTATGGCATGATGGGACGTGATATCGGGCTCAAATCTCGATGGTGTAAAGCATACATACCTCCCGATCCAAATGGTTTTCATAGTCAAGATTGTATCATATTGTTAGGGTCGGGAAAAATCAGCCACTTTGAAATTCAAAACCACGAAATCCTTGTGACGGGTATAGCACTTATGAAGCGCCTTGCTGATGCGTTGGACAGCACTCTCCGAAAGACCGCCCATCTGTCATAGAGAGGATGAAAAAAGGATAACCTCGCCTTGGCGTGTGGTTGTCCGCTGTTTTGATGTATAATGAGAATAGTTTAAAAGGATGGTGACCGGAATGTTGAGATATTGTGAGAACTGTAAAAAGGATTTTGAATTCGCTCCGCTGGCAGTTTCCGGACGTAATGACCTTATCTGCCCTGAATGCGGAGGGGTCATCGGGAAGAACAGCAGAAACCCGGCAAATAAGATAAACTCCGATAAAACAGAGGAAGCCATAGGAAATACGTTTGCAAGACTTTTGCATATGTCCTATATCTTCTATATGGTTATGGGATTACTTGGAATAATAGGATTCATATTGGGGGTTGATAAGCTTCTTTACATAGCGACAGGAATATCAATCGGGGCCTTTATAATTCAGTTCCTGACCGGAACACTGATCTTTACATCAGGGATTATCTTTCTTCCACTTGGGGCAGTAGCAGGGTACATATACTTTAAGAGCATTGAGGGAGCCTGCCTTGGAATTCACTTGGTTTTTCTGATAAGACATATCATCAGAGACATATTTTTTGCGCTTATATTCAAACTTATCAGGATGTCTTCCTGAATAGGCTCCTGAGATCGTGATAGCAAACGCGGAGAGACACATTATGCTGAAAGACAGGGAAAGTGAGAAATGAAAACGTATGAATTTGGAAATACGGAGTCTCCCACAGTACTTATCCAGCCGGTGGACGACCATGACATGGCAGTAATGGACGGTGAAGTGGCGGCCTTAAGGGAAATGTCGGTGGATTCCTTTCACTTGATTGCGGTAAAGGTGAATGACTGGAATTATGACCTGTCACCCTGGAATGCCCCGGCTGTTTTCGGAAATGATAATTTTGGAGATGGTGCAGAGAATATGCTTAATGAAATCCTCAGGCTGACAGGTGACAGGGATAAAACATACTACGTAGGGGGCTTTTCCTGGGTTATGGACAGGACAGGTCACAGCATATGAGGATTATCATAGCTCCTGCGAAGAAGATGTGTCAGGATGACGATACCATACCATATAAGGATCTGCCTGTATTTCTGAATGAAGCTGAGACCCTTATGAAATGGATGCAGGGGAAGTCATACACTCAGTTAAAGAAGCTCTGGAAGTGCAATGACAGTATAGCTGATCTGAATTTCAGCAGAATTCAGAAAATGGATCTGCATAAACGGCTTACTCCGGCAATACTTGCGTATGACGGGATTGTATACCAGTATATGGCTCCGAATGTGTTCGAGAATAACGCATTTTCATATGTTGAGGAACACTTGCGGATACTTTCCGGGTTCTACGGTGTTTTGAAACCCATGGACGGAGTGGTTCCCTACAGACTTGAGATGGAGGCGAAAGCCGATGTAGACGGGAAGAATTTGTATGAATTTTGGAACCGGAAACTGTATGATGAAGTTCTTGATGAAAGCAGGATTATAGTAAACCTCGCCTCAAAAGAGTATTCCAGATGCATAGAGAAATATCTGGAGCCCGGTGATAAATATATAACAGTGCTTTTCGGAAAACATGAAGGAGACCGGGTAATCCAAAAGGGAGTATATGTTAAGATGGCCCGTGGTCAGATGGTAAGGCTGATGGCTGAAAACAGTGTCCAGGATCCGGAGGAGATAAAGAGCTTTGATGTTCTTGGATACAAGTACAGTGAGGATATTTCAGACGAAGAAAACTACTGCTTTATAAAGTAAACAGCTTATAAAAAATGATTACGACCTTTCAATCAATAAATATAAGCGGTATTAGAGTATGTTCAATGGCGAAATTTTGAAAATGTAATAAAGAGGGCAATGATTGCCTGTGAAAACAGTGGGCATAGTATTCTGGACGATTTTGCTGAGGTCAGCAAAATCGTAAAGGCAGGAGCAACGACGAAGTCAAAAAAAGATTATGAACTCACAAGATATGCTTGCTACCTAATCGTGCAAAATGGTGATCCGCGAAAGGAGGTGATTGCCCTTGGTCAAACATACTTTGCGATAGTTTTTCGGAGCCACAAAGTGGGAATTAAAAGAGAATAAGGATGACCTGTTTTTCGATTCTGAGTATCAGCTGAGCCAGCAGGCGTTGGAGATGGATCTGCTTGTAATTAAGAAGGATCCATCCGTGGTAGTCAAGAATGAGATAGGTAAACTATTTAAGCGGTTCAATGTTTTTGAGTATAAGGGAAGCGGGGACTCCTTATCAATCGATGATTACTACAAAACGATATCGTATGGCTGCCTGTATAAAGCACTTGGCGAGCATGTGAATGAAATACCGGCTGAAGAGCTTACACTGACCATTATACGGGAGGCCTATCCAAGTATAACGATTCTTAAATAACTGGACGAATGCTTGCCTACTTATCCCGATAGCACGTGTCCGAAAGCCTCGACGTAGCCCGCTACGCCTGCGTTTTCGGACACGCACTCTCGGGCAAGCATTCGGCGCATTAGTCCAGTTATTTTGCGATCGTTATACTAGGGAGTTATTCAGGATACTTGAAGGATCCGGAGTGGTGATCACGGAAAAGTATAAAGGAATTTATTATCTAACAGGAAAGGTGCTCTTTGATACCCAGATCATTGTAACAGGGGATATGGATGGGAAAAAACACTCCGGGCTTAAGATATTATCAAAGAATGCTAAGGAAGAGGATGTAAGGACGTTTCTGCAGGAAGCGGAACAGGCAAAGGAACCCGGGGAACGGAGTAATATAGATGCAGTTCTTCAGGTGAGTGTTTCAGAGAATGTGGAGCTTTTTGAAAAGATAAGGAGGGATGAAAGGATGTGCCAGGCGCTCAAGGAGCTGATGAAAGAAGAGATAGCGGAAGAAAGAGCAGACGAAAAGGTAATAGACATAAAGCATCTTATGAAAAATATGAAAATGACGGCTGAACAAGCAATGAATGCACTTGGAATACCGGTTACAGATCAGTCCAAATATTCTGCGATGCTCTAAACGTTAGGTAAGCACTTTTTGCGAAAGAGATAACAGATCAGAACTTTTTGCAGACGGTATCTGCAAAATCACCTTGGTCTCATAACCTTTGTACTTGTTGAAAAGCTGAAAAACATGAAATCACGATACTGGTACGGAATAAAGGCTATAGAGAATGGGTGACCGCGTAGAAAAAGGCTCCCCGCATCCGGGAAGCCTTTTTAAGTAGTAGCTCGTATCGGAATCGAACCTTCTTAGGAGAAAGGCAGAGGGAAACAACCATTTTTTGAGGGCTCAAAACCATAGAAAATATAAGAAAATACTGTATTTACAGGCATTTTGCAATATTGATACTTGATCAAGGCATTTCCTCAAAGAAAAGGAGATGCCTTTTCTGATTCAGGAGGGAATGTGGAGAATGATAGAAGAGAAAATTACAGGAAGTAAAAGAAACATTATGTGGATAAAGGACAGATTCTTAAATGATCCGGAGATAGCTGTCCAGAGAATATCCGAAGTATATCCGGTGAAAGATACGGATGGAATGTACTGTTTATTTATTAGATACAAAAGAGTAATAAGACATAAACGTAAATCAAGATGGTGAATAAATAAGGAGAATAAGAAGGGGGAAACGCCACATTTAGCATGGGAATAGAGGACAGAGACAGGCTTGAGAATACCGTCAGCTCTTTTATCGATAGAGAAATATCTGATGACAATTAATGTTCTTACCTGCTCTGATTCGGTGATAATCCCCGTAGAACCGGCAACGTTGTCAATTGAGGGTCTCCAGCTTCTTTTGGAATCCATAGGGTCAATGAAAAAGAAGCTTAACCGCAGACTTAAGATCGAAGGTATTTTAATAAATAATGTGAAACTTCTGCAGAAAGAGGATCAGAGAAATATTGAAGAGCTTCAGAATGAATATGGAGACAAAATCCGGATCTTTGATACCATGATACCTAAATCTGTAAGAATAAGGGAGTGTACAGCACACGCCCGTACCCCTCGTCTTGGAATTACTTTTCTGATAAAATAGGAGACAGAAGAACCGTCCCCCTGTCTTCCCCTGTCTTCTTCCCCTGATTGCGCTTGAAATATATGTTCAAAACAACTAAAATGATAAAAAGAAATAAAATAGATAAAAAGAAATAAAATAGAATAAAATAAATAGGAGAGGGATAAGCTCATTGAGAGATACATTTTTTGTTCCATCGTTTGGAAACAGACCTAAAAGTCTGGTAGGCAGGGAAGATGTTATAAATGAATTCAGGTTAAGCCTTCAGAGTGAACCCGGGAGCCGTGAAAGAGCCATGCTTTTATTGGGGCAGAGAGGGTATGGGAAAACAGTTCTTTTGCATGAATTCGCAGATATTGCAAAGGATGCCGGTTTTATCGTAGCCTCTCCTACAATTGTGTCGAAAGATATGCCTCTGCGGATCATAGAAAAATTGAAGGCATATGGAAAAGAATTTCTTCACAATCCGACAAAAAAGCTGACGGGAGGAAATATCAGCATTTTAGGCTTTGGTGCAGGGGTTCAGCTGCAAAACAGTGATGATGACAGAAAAAGCTTTGCATCACAGTTATCTGATATATGCAAGATTTTTAATGAAAAAAACAAACCAGTATGTATTTTGATTGATGAGGTTCAGGGGAATAACGAGGAATTACGCCAACTGATCATCGCTTATCAGGAGATGGTTGGTGAAGGGAGAAATATTTCCATTGTGTTTGCCGGACTGCCATCTGCTGTTTCCTCTGTGCTGAATGACCATGTACTTACATTTTTAAATCGGGCTTTAAAAAAAGAACTGCCTCCTCTGAAAACAAATGAAATAGCATTTTACTATAAAAAGGTTCTTACAGAATCAGGGCTTTCTGTTGATGATGATATAGTGAAAAAAGCTGCGGAAGAGACTCAGGGTTCTCCTTATCTCATGCAGCTGATCGGTCATTATCTGGTATTGAATTCTGAGACCGGTATGAATATAGGGCTGAAAACCCTGGATAAAGCAGTAAAAGCGGCGAAGGAAGATTTTAAGAACGATATTTGCAAGACCACTCTGGCGTCTCTTTCCGAACGTGATATAGAGTTTTTAACCGCTATGAGTTCATTTGGAAGCGAATGCAGTATGACCGATATTACAGGTATTCTTAACTGCACCGGTGCATTTGCACAGACATATAAAAGGAGACTTATCCATGCAGGCGTTATTGATCAGCCGCGGAGAGGGATGATTAGGTTTGCTGTCCCTTATCTGCAAAGCTATCTTTCCGAACAAAACTCATAGACAATCAGGAGACGAAGACAGGGGGACGGTTCTTTTGTCTTGTTCTTTCCCACAAGACAATGGATTTCCTTCCGATAGAACCGGAGGAGGGGGTGCTTGATTATTCGCCTTCCATCAGTACGATATATAAGAAGAATGGGAAGATCATCGGATGCTTCCTCGTTTCTGAAGAGGGAGATAGTTTTCTGGTAAATATGTTCCACCTTATGAGCCGGAATATGGAGCTTTTACAGGCTATGGCTGTCAGAAGTCTTTTGAATCTGACCAATAAGTTTTATAATGCTGCTCCGGTGGAGATACAGAGTACTCCTGTAATAGAAAAAGAGAAGAAGAAAAGCAAAGCTGTGAAGAGTAAGCGTCCTGGGCTTTTCGCTCCTGATGATGTCAGGAAAGTCACGAAGGTTTCTTCGCTGGATCATCCGGATATGAGCGGCGCTCCGTTTGATAAATTGAGAACGGTTTTTTGGATAAAGGTATCGAAAATCTTTTCTTCAAAAAAAGCAGGCTGATTTAAATTAAGAAATACGAGGACATCTCGTAAAAAATACAGTGGATAAAACAGAACTTTTTGAGAAATCAAGTCCGGCCAAAGCACTTGCGGTAATGGCGGCTCCTACGATCGCAAGCCAGCTTATAGTTCTATTCGGCGGCCGTTGCGATTTTCCTGTATGATCTTGTGACCATGGTCATAAATAAGCTGACCGCATCGTATGGTGATATACCGCTTGCGGCAATGGGAATAGTGCTTAAACTTGAAAGGACCCCGATCAATACCGGGCTCGGAATATGTCTCGGAATGGTGCCCCTTGTTGCCTACAACTACGGAGCCAAAAACTATGACAGGATGAGGAAGATATCAACCCTTTCGCAGATCACAGTCGTCATGTTTGCAGCCATCTGTACGATACTTTTCTGGTTCTTTGCAAATCCCATCGTATCTATATTTATCGAGGACGAGGCAACAGTCGTCCAAGGGGCGGCCATTTTAAAAGGCAGATGTTTCGCCCTTCCGTTTATGATGATAGGATATCAGGTTGTCAATTTTATGAATGCTGTCGATAAAGGGAAGCTGTCGTTTCTGCTTGCGATAATCAGGCATATCATACTCATAATTCCTCTGGCGATACTGATGAACAGTATAATGAAACTTAACGGACTGATCTTGTCGCAGCTTGTTGCGGATATATTAAACACGATAATTGCAATGACTTTATTCTATGTAGCAGGGCGGAACATAGATGTTAAAGGAGGGGATGTATCAGATGAGCGAGGCGAAAAAGAAGTACAGGATTGAACTGATCGACATCCTTTCCGGCATGTCTACTAAACCGAAAGCACTGAAGTCATTCGGGTCCGGATCTCAAGGGAAGGCAAAAGACCCTTCAGTACAAAAGCGATCACATACTTGGGGCAGCATACCATGGATCAATACATGGCTGGAAGGACCGCAGCTGCTGGGACAGTTTCCGCGGTATCCGGACAATATCAAATGATAATCGGCTTAGGGAAATGGGATTTTTCAGTCGGCAGGGAGCAGTTTGATGAAAAACGCCGGAGCAGATCAGCCTTATTTATGATGGAGAACCTGTTATTGATCCTGACAGCCTGAGGGACATGGATACCTCCCATATAGCTCTTCCATATGGAAACAATGCAAGCCTTCCGATACAGAAATATAGGGATCTTCTCCGGATATGGGATGCAAAGACCGATGGTAAAATGTCCAGTGGACATTTTACGCCCCGTATACGAGCACTGAGTGCGAGTGGGGCCGGTGAACATGATATATGTTATACTTGGAGAAGAGATTCAAGGAAAAATACACTACGCAATGCCTGTTAAAGACGGATTATACGACTGGATAGGTTATTCCAATCAGGTGGAGGCAGCTCGGAATTCATATAACAAAAAAGGAAATGACGGAAAAGACGCTGAATTATGTGCGGAGAATGGAGTCCTTAAGATAAAACTTACAAGCGAAGAGTTCCTTTCAGGATTCCGTAAAGAAGACAGGCTGATACCTATTATCACTGCGGTGGTTTATGTAGGATCAGAACCCTGGGACGGTCCTAGAAGCCTGTTTGATATGTTGGATATCAGGGATGAAAGAATAAAGCCGTTTTTGAATGATTATAAGCTTAATATCATATCAGCTGCTGATATGGAAGAAAGTGATTTTCAGAAATTCCATACTGAGTTGGGGCTTATGATGAGGCTTTTAAGGCATCAGAAAGATGATGCCGATAAAATCATAGAGGAAACTAATCATAAGAAGATTGATCCGGATGCTGCTTTTTTTATTAAGGAAGCCGCCAATCTGGATTTGGAGTTTGAAATAGAGGAGGACGGAATAGATATGTGTAAATCTCTGGAAAACAAATATAAGGAAAAAGAAGTGATGGGAGCAATTGGCATTCTTAAGGATGATGGAAAATCAGACGAGGATATTATTGAAAGGATAATAAAGAAATACAATGTTACGAAAGACTATGTCCTTGCATTGTTAACCCCGCAGAAAGCTTAAATCAGGACAAAATTTAATATTGATGTAATTCCGAAAGGCATTTCCAATAATTCAGGAGATGCCTTTTTCAGGTTTGCCCGCCATGGGCGGGCTCTAATGGGTGAAAGTCCCAAGTGCGCGTAGGCAACGACGAAGCACATAGCTGAACAGCAAGGGTGTCCGTCGCGAGGCGGAATCTGAAGGAAGCTGTAGGCTGTGCGCGGTAAGATGATTTTGCTCCCATTCGGTAAGGAGTTTTTTCAGTCGACGGTAAGCAGATTTTTCTCTCCGCGGTAAGCACTTTTTTCTGTTCACGGTAAGCAGTTTTTTCAGTCGGCGGTA
>Ga0310695_10000643_pt1 | contig 88186 bp, 76 predicted proteins | sample RumenRJG_04DNA_FD_203882 | JGI IMG/M metagenome (GOLD analysis project Ga0310695, IMG submission 203882) | Bovine rumen microbial communities from Lethbridge, Alberta, Canada - RJG_04 (v2) (version 2) | ecosystem: Host-associated > Mammals > Digestive system > Stomach > Rumen | place: Canada...
CCCAAGTTGCCTTCTCGAGGAAGTCCGTTGTTTTGCGAACACCCATAATCTGATTTGAAGAGGCGAAGCTGGATGCGAGACCACCGCCCTTTGATTCCTGAATAAGAACAATTCCACACATCAAGATAGATGCGAGAATGACGAGTACGATAATTAAGTAGTACATTTTATTTGTTTGTTTTTGTTAATTTACTGTTTGTTTTTGATTAAAATTAACGACTGAAAATCACTGATTTTGCTTCAGGAGTGCTTCCAGCAGATAAATTTGCGCTGCAAAGTTAGAACTTTTTTTCGGATTATTCAAAGAAATCTTGCGTAATATTTCCAAAGCTTGCTGATATCTGCCCTGTTTTATATAAATGTTGACCATACTTTCGGTATAAACCTCCTCTTCTTCCACAGAAAATTCGGGCGAAGAGAACTCGTTGTCATCCATGTCGGGAATGTCCACTCGTTGTTTTCCCTTCGTCTCTTCGATGAAGTTGTCAATGAGTTCTGATCCCTTCAATTTTGGGGTCCCATCTTCTTTTTCTTCTTCCGATGGCTCAGAGGCATGATCTTCCTGTTGCATCAAGTATGAGGCATAATCCTTGGTCAAATCAATCAATGAGGGTTGCTCTCTTTGGGGACCATGATCCTCGTCGGTCTCGATGCCTCCTTTGTTTAGGAAGCGATCAATGAGTGAGATGGTTCTCGTACCCTCATCCTCCGTTTCGATGCTGATGTCGTTGCTGTGGGTCGGTAGTGTATAATTGACACCTTCCGTCAGCATGAAGAGGGCAGTACGGTCGGGAACGAAAGAACTTGCCTTCCTTAACTCGGCACCAAAATCCTGTGAGTGCAGCTTGTAGAGGTTGGAGATGTAGAGCAGACGCACCACTTGGAAGAAGGGGTACTTTTCCACCAGCGCTTTCAACTCAGGCAAGGTTTCTGCGTTGAGTTTTGAGGGGTTTTCTATCAGTTCTCTTATGTTCATTATTCTATTTAAATAGATTGTGTCTATTGTCTGTTTACCAGATAGCTACAGTTGCGTTGAATATCTGATCAACGATGTCGTCAATCATTTCCTGCACCAGTTCTTCTTGTACAGCTGCAAGTTGCTTGGAGGAGTCGTATTCAGTGGTGGCACTGAAACGTTGTTCGAAGTCTTGATCATGCTTCTTGGTGTTGACAAACCGTACGTTCACGACAATTTTCAACTGAACTTGCGTGGAATATCCGTCGGAGCCAATACTCTTATTGGTTTGGCTATATTCAACTATTTCACCCGATAACTGTAGGTCGCCGTCTCGTTTCAACACTTTTAGCTTGGTCTTTTGTGCATAGATATCGCTAATGGTGTTGTAAAACATGGACTCCATCGGGCTCCATACATAGTTGGCACGAATGGGGAATTTGTCGAGGCTGATGCTCTTGATCTTGGTGTAGTCAATGCTTGTACCCGTGAACTTGTAGCTCACAGTACATGCAGTCAAAACGCCGACCAGCATCACGCTCAATATGATGGTGAATCTTTTCATTCCCTTAGACAATTTACATCTCATCATATTTCCAGCCCGTAGTCTTTGATTTTTCTATACAGCGTGCGTTCTGAGATGTCCAGTTCTTGTGCCGTCTTCTTGCGATTGCCATTGTTGCGTTGAAGAGACTCGATGATGTTCTTCTTCATCAGTTCCTTGTTCGACATGGGTGCTTCCTCTATTGTTTCAATGTCTTCCACATCCTGAATATGATGGCTCTCGTATGGTATGCTGCTGGTGGGAGCATAGCGCTGCTCGTTGACGATGTAAGGTTGTGGTTCACGTATTGTTTCCATGTTGCTGTGTACCAACTCCTTCAAGTCTTTCACTTCCTTGCCGATGCTTGACAACAATTGGAAGAGCATGTCACGTTCCTTCTCGTAGCTGTGGGCTTCGGCTGCGTGCTCCATGCGGTTGGCGCCATGCAACACCAATCCTGTTTCGCCGAGAGAATCGTCTGTCACGCCATAACTCCTCAGAATTTCGGGTGTGATTTCCCGTTCCTGGCTAATGATGCTGATTTGTTCAACCAGATTGCGTAATTGACGAATGTTTCCGGGCCACTTATACCTTAATAATAAGACGCGAGCGTCTTCTGTCAGGCGTACAGGTTCGATGCGGTATTTCTGTGAGATGTCGTAGGCAAACTTTCTGAAGAGCAATTCTATATCCCTGCCTCTCTCTCTGAGTGGAGGCATATTGATGGGGATTGTGTTCAGTCGGTAATAAAGATCCTCTCTGAACTTGCCTTCACGAATGGCCTTTTGCATATTTACGTTTGTAGCAGCTACAATCCTTACGTCCGTCTTCCTCACTTCACTTTCACCCACACGGATGTATTCGCCAGTTTCCAGCACACGTAGCAATCGTGCCTGAGTTGCTAATGGCAGTTCACCTACTTCATCCAGAAAGAGCGTTCCCTTGTTTGCCACACTGAAATAGCCTTCTCGGTCATCCAAAGCACCCGTGAACGAGCCTTTCTTGTGCCCGAACAATTCCGAGTCAATCGTGCCCTCCGGTAACGAACCGCAGTTGATGGCAAAGTATTTGTTATGCTTTCGTGTCGAATTGTCGTGAATCACCCTTGGCAGCACCTCCTTTCCGACGCCGCTTTCGCCATAAATCAGCACAGACAATTCTGTCGGCGCAACCTGAATGGCTACGTCGATGCTTCGGTTCAGCCCCTCATAGTTGCCCACAATGCCATACCGCTGCTTCACCTGTTGTATGATTTTCTCGTCCATAAGAGTTCTCTTTTGGTTTTTGAAGTTGTACTTCTAACCATCTTTTGGAAAAACGTGACAAAATTAGTGATTATTTTCCAGACGACAATGACTTTTTGTCAGTTTTTAACAGAAACAGCTCTTTTTGTCTCTGTTCTTTAGCTGTACACTTCACTATAGCCCCAAACGGAACTTGGCTCCAGCCATAACCCACACACCTGGTTGCTTCACATTGGCATAATCGTAGTATGGGTGGTTGGTGAGATTGTTTGCTTGGAGATAGAGAGTGTAGTGAGGTTTTGTCCATTGCACTTTGAGGTCGAGTGTAGCGTAGATGCCATAGCTCTGATGTTCGCCTGTCAGGGCGTTCTCGAAATCTCCTTCACGGTTTTTGATGGTGAAATCCCATTGCGCTGTAAGTTGATTGAAGATACGATGATTGAGTGAGGCAACGAACTTGTGACGCAGGAATGTCATGCGTGAAACATAGTTGGCGTCATGTTCTTTATGGACGCGGTATTTATAGTTGTAGCAGTAGCTGAGGGTAAGTCTCTGCAAGAAGAAGTTTTCACCCCAGCGATTGGTGAAATCGAATGCGGTCAATACTTCTGCGCCGATGTTGTCGATGTCGCTGTTCGCAGTAGTATAGAAGGTGTCATCGCCGTATTTCACCCAGTCAATCATGTCGGTACCGTGCCGATAGAAGCTTTTGGCTTGCAGTTGATAGAAGGAGCCTGTATAGGAAGTTCCGAGATGCCAGTCTGTGCTTTTTTCGGGTTTCAGTTGGAGATTACCTTGCAGCCCTGGACCATTGTAGTAAATGTCTGTGTATGTTGGGGTTCTAAGACTCTTGTTGAAGGATGCAAAGAGTTTCCATTGACAGGTGGGGCACCATGATAGATCGATGCCAGGATAGACGTTCATGCTTCCTTCTACGGCGGTGTTGTGGTTGGCGAGCATGCCGATGGAGATGGTGAGATGCTCCAGCAAGACATCGTGCTCAAAATAGAGGCTGAGATTGCTGCGCCCGTCCTTATATATATAATATGTGTCGTGACCAGGCACTTTGTATTTGTGTCGGTCTGCTTCCGGGATTTCTTTTCCGAGACGTGTGGAGAGGATGTTCTCACGACGGAACTCAATGCCAATAGCGGTCTTGCCGAGTGCCCATGTGGTGTAGGCATTGGCGTTGGCACCATAGACATTGGTCTGATGGAAATTCTGATAGGCTTGGGGATTGGCTCGTCGCCAGACATAATGGTCGAGGGAACGGTTCCAGTATAGCTGCATGGGTACATGAACTCGTCCCTTGTATTCGGCTTGTGCAGCAATGAGATAGCGGCGGTCTTCCTCATATTGTGTGTCTGAGCCTGTGCCGTAGAACGTGTTGGCTCCGTAGTTCATCGTGCTCAATCCCGCTTGAAGTGTCGCATCGAAGATTTCGCTTTGGAATTTTCCGTTCCAATAGACATTGCCCTTGTTGAAGTCGTCGTTTGATGTGCCACCATCGCTGCGGGCATAGCCGCCGCTGATGCGATGATTGAAGCAATTTGTTTTCATAGCCAGAAAGGCGTTGGTTCCAAAGGTTCCGTATGAGCCTCCTTGCAAATGGACACCCAAACTGCTTTCGGACTCAGTCCGTGTGACAATGTTGATGGCTCCGGCGAAGGCTTGACTGCCATAGATGCGGCTAGCTCCTCCTTCGATGATTTCTATCCGCTCAATGTCATCGACGTTGACGGGGAGGTCAACGGTCAGATGTCCCGTGTGAGGATTGCTGATATTGATACCGTTGAGCAGGACGGTGAGCTGGTCTTCCGTACCTCCGTTCACGCCGATGTCGGTCTGAATGCCGAAGCCTCCACGTTGCCTGACGTCAACTCCTGCAGCGAGTTTCAGCAGGTCGTTGACAGATTGGGCACTGGAGGCTTCGATGTCCTGTCGGTTAATCACTTGTACGAGGCGAACGGATTTGTCGGCAGGGAGCGGCGCACGGGTGGCAGCCACTTCCACTTCGCCGAGCAACAGTCCGTCTTCTCGGTCAGGAGCCGTCATTTCCTGCTCCTCTTCATTGTTGTGTTCCATACTCATGGCCATGATGGCTGCTGATGAGTCGGGACATGTTACAGCCAAGGTGGCAACGCTGAGCACGCTGATGCGGATTTCTCTCTTCAAAGAAAGGAAAATGGCATCGCCGTGACGTGTGAAATGGTGCCAAACGATAGCTTTTGTTTTCTGATTGAATGCTTTTTTCATTTTTTTTGAGTTTTTAGTTATTATATTGCTTTGGAATGTCCCTACACTCTGCAAGAACATTTTCGAAGCCTTTGGTTAGCGCTGTTTCAAGTTTCTTTCTGCGTCCATGCGAAGGAAAATGAAAAGCAACAGCGTGAATCCCCACAGCGATGAGCCTCCGTAGGAAAAGAAGGGGAGGGGAATGCCGATGACGGGTGTGAGACCCAGCACCATGCCCACGTTGATGAACAGGTGGAAGAGGAAGATGCAGAGCACGCAATACCCATAGACTCGTCCCATTGTGTCAGTTTGTCGTTCCGCTACGGCAATGAGTCGCCAGATGAAGAACAGATAAACGATGAGCACACCAGCCGAGCCGATGAAACCCTCCTCCTCACCGACGGTGCAGAAGATAAAGTCGGTATGTTGTTCTGGCACATAGCGGAGTTTGGTCTGTGTGCCATTGAGGAATCCCTTACCAAACAATCCGCCTGAACCAATGGCAATTTTTGCCTGATTGACGTTGTAGCCAGCTCCACGCGGATCGTCCTTCATGCCCAGCAGCACCTCGATACGGATGCGCTGATGGACATCAAGATGTTCGAAAAGCGTATCGGTGATATAATAGAAAGCTGTAGAACCGATGGCGAATAGGGCGATAAGCGAATAACGCACGAGACGGGTATAGAATGCTAAACCGACGATGTAGCCAATCATAAGAATGCAGAGGACGAGCATCACGTAACAGACATTGAACGGGATGACATAAAGCGAGAAAATCATGGCCAGCAAAGTGCCGCCGAAGCATATGTATGCCATCAACTTCACGGCAAAAAGGTTTTTGCAGTACACCCAAACCATGCCGATGGTGAAAATCATTGCCAGCAGCAAAACCGTAAACTCACCGATGGACACGGGCATGTTGGCAATATAATCTTCGCTGAATTTCATACCCACCACAAAATAGACGACGCAAGCAAATCCTGTGAACAGCAAAGAACCAGTCATTCCCTCACGATAAAGCATCAGGAAAAAAGCGAAATAGACGAGCGCGGAACCGGTTTCCTTCTGAGCGATGATGAGCAACATCGGGAGAATAATTAAGGCAATCGCAATGCCAATGTCCTTGGTCTTGCGAATGGTGAAGCCATACTTGTCCATCAATTTTCCCAATGCCAGTGCCACAGCAAACTTCGCAAACTCAGCAGGTTGTATCTTCACCGAGCCTCCAATGGGCAACCAAGAACGGGAACCTTTTGTGTCAGGCGCAATGAATATGGTGATCAGAAGCAGGAACATCATCGCCCCATAAATGACGTAAGCGGCAGTGTCGTAAAAGCGTTTCTCGATGAGCATCAGCACGGCAGCCAACACTAAGGATGTGCCTCCCCAGACAATCTGCTTGCCTGAATTGGTCTCCCAACTGAAGAGATCGGGATTGTTATAGTCGTAGCAAGCACCACACACGCTGAACCAACCCCACACGATGAGTATCACGTAGAGCAGAATGGTCACCCAGTCGATGCTGAGGAATATGCCTTTACTACTTTGTTCTTGTCCTACCATTGTTGTCGTTTACCTTTCTCTTGTTCCATAATCGATATGACGGTTCTGGAAAGATGTTGCCTTTGCCTCACTGGCTGGCGAGAGTTTGCCATTGATGTATTGTTCCATCATCAGTGCGCCAATTGGCACTCCGAATGTGGCACCGAAACCGCCGTTCTCAACATAGACGGCGATGGCAATCTTGGGATTTTCCTTGGGTGCGAACCCCATGAAAGCCGAGTGGTCTTTTCCTCGGTTCTGCGCCGTACCAGTCTTACCACACACTTCATACATGGACGTGTTGGCACTACGGCAAGTTCCTCCCAACACCGCCTTGCGCATTCCTTCTACCACCATGTCGTAGTACTTTTTCTCCACCTTGGTCTTGTGCTTTACCTTGAGACTGTCGGCGATGTGTCCACCTTCTATCTTCTTGACGATGTGAGGTGTGACATAATATCCGCGATTCGCAATGGTTGCGCCCAGATTGGCTATCTGGAGTGGCGTGAGTGTCACCTCTCCCTGTCCGATGGCAATGGAGATGACGCCAAGCGCATTCCACTGACCCAGTCGGCGGTCGTAGTAATCGGCATTAGGAATCATGCCACGCACTTCACCAGGGAGGTCGACGCCCAACTTATAGCCAAATCCCATTGACACCATATAATCTTTCCATGTCGTCAAGGCTTCCTGGATGTTCTTGTATTGCTTTCTGTTGCTCAACATGTGGTAAAGTCCCCAACAGAAGTATCCGTTGCAAGAAGTCGCAATGGCGGGAATAAGAGGTAGGGGAGAACCATGTCCGTGACAACCCACTCGCATACCTTTAGTGACAAAGCCGCGATAGCAGGGATAAGCGGTGGAAGAAGTGATGATGCCCTCTTGCAAAAAAGTCAATCCCTGCGAGGTCTTGAAGGTCGAACCAGGAGGATATGTACCGGAGATGGCTCGATTGAGCATTGGCTTCATCGGGTCACGTTGCATTTCCATCATCTGTGAGCTACGTTGCTTTCCCTCCATGCGGTGAGGATCGTAACTTGGCGCACTGACCATGCAGAGAATCTCTCCAGTCTTAGGTTCAATGGCAACAATCGCTCCCATCTTTCCCTCCATCAGTCGCTCGCCAAGAGCCTGTAGCTTGGCATCTATGGAAAGCGTGAGATTCTTGCCTGGAACGGGCTTTCGGTCGAGCTCTCCATTACGATAGTGGCCTTGAATGCGTCCACGAGCATCACGCAATAAGATTTGTACTCCTTTTATTCCTCGCAACTCTTTTTCATAACTGCGCTCCACACCTTGCTTGCCGATATAATCGCCTGGGTCGTAATAATCATCGTTGTCCACTTCCTTTTGCGACACTTCTGCTACATCGCCAAGAATATGTGCGCAATGGTCTGTAGCATAACGACGAATCGTGCGTTCGCGAATGTAAAAGCCATGAAAACGGAACAACTTCTCTTGAAAGACACCATACTCCTGTGCGGAAATCTGTGGCATGAAAAGCTGTTGGGTATAAGTGGAATAACCAGGATTCTTGTTGCGATCCTTGATAAGTGCCATACGTTCGTCAAACTGCTTCTGTGTGATGCCAATGGTTTTGCAGAAGTCGAGCGTGTCGAGGTTGCTCACTTCACGCATGATGACCATGATGTCGTAGGCAGGCTGGTTGAAAACAAGCAACTCGCCATTGCGGTCGAAGATGACACCACGTGCAGGGAAAATGACATTGTTGAAGAATGCATTGTCATCAGCACGGGTCTTGTATTCACCATCAGAAAGTTGTAGAAAAGCCAAACGGACGATATAGCAAAGAACAATCACCAATGCTATACCGGCAAGTACAAACTTACGATATTCGTAAAAGTGGCTTCTCATGGCTTCTTAGGAGTGATGCGTCGTTTCTTGTCTTGTACGTATCAACAGCTCAATACAGATGATAATGAGTGTAGTGAGCACGGAACCTCCTAAAATGGAGAGAAGTGTCAAAGGCCAATCGGTCAGCGTAAAAGCATCCAACAAATAGAAGCAACTGTGTAACACAGCCATCAAAAGAAATACGTAAAAGACATAATTCCCGAATCCTAATGAAGCAAAGGACGGAGTCAGATTCTCTGCAGAATCTCGAGGGACAAGTCTTTCGAGGAGGACTGGTTGAATCATGGCAATCAGGGTGCATGAGGCAGATGCCATGCCTGCTGTATTGCTAAACATGTCGAACAAAAGGCCCACTACAAATCCCCATAATAACACACCGATACGAGGTGTTCCACGATGCATGCACACCACCATGTAGCCAATCACAAGTGGAGTGATATAGCCTAACAAGTGAATGTTGTTGAACACCAACACCTGAACGAGTAGCAGAATGAGAAGTCTGAAAAGACGTGTGAAAAATATGGAGTTCATCTGATAGTATCGGTGTTTATTGGGTTCTTCTCTTCCAAATCCTTTTGTTTCTCTTGTATTACCTGCTTGTCCTGTTTATTAAGGACGCTGTCTTGACGGATAGGGTCTGTAGCCATTTCTTCCAGTTCGCGACGTTCTGAAGAACTGTAATTAGTAATGACAGAAACCTCTCGGAGAGTTGGGAAGTTTGCAAATAGTTTCACCCTAAGGAAGTAGGATATACCATCAGGTGAATCGCCGACGTGCTGTACCACACCAATTGGAAGACCTGGAGGGAAAATGTCCGAATAGCCATTGGTCTCAACAATTTCCTTCGTTTTCACAGGAGCATGTCTTGGCACACTCGTTACATAAGCGATGTCAGCATATCCACGTTGCCAAACGAGTGACCCGAAATACTCTGAATTACGCAGTCGGCAACTAATCTTGCTGTTGACATTCAACAGAGGCATTACAATGCTATAATGGCGGCTGGTCATATATACAATACCAACCACACCGCGAGAGCAGATGACTCCCATCTCTGGACGAATGCCATCCGCTTCGCCTTTGTTGATGGTGATGAGGTTGTTGGGTTTATGAATCGTCATATTGACCACTTGAGCACTCACCACATCGTATTTTAGAGACAGGGCAGGCATGCGTTTTATGCTGTCCTTCTGCATCGCCTTCATCTGTTGACGCATCTCATACACTTCTTTGCGCAGTTGCTCGTTGACAGCTTCTAATCCATTGTTTTCCTCCTTCAGATGGAGATATGACGTAATGCCACTAATGACGTTGTAGGCCGAACCTACCACGTCATTAGCAGTCGTGAAATACACACTTTTTTGGTATCCGTTGTGACTGAAAAGAAAGACAAGGCTTATCACTTCCAGCAACAAGAATACAAACCAGTGCTTGTTGTGTATGATTAAGTCAATCAGTGCACGCATGATGTGCGTTTATCTCATCAAGAATTGGAAATTGTTGACGTTCTTCAATGCAATGCCAGTACCCTTAGCCACAGAGTGCAATGGGTCATCGTCCACATGGAAAGGAATCTGGATCTTGTCGCTCAAACGCTTGTCGAGACCACGAAGCAATGCACCACCACCAGTCAACCAAATACCGTTCTTCACGATGTCGGCATACAATTCTGGTGGAGTGGCCTCAAGTGCTTGAAGCACAGCTGTTTCAATCTTTGCAATGGTCTTGTCGATGCAATGTGCAATCTCCTGATAGCATACGGCGATTTCGAGAGGCAGAGCTGTGATACGGTTAGGACCATGCACGACGAAATCTTCTGGAGCCTCGTCACCCAAGTCTGTCAGTGCCGAACCCACATTAATCTTAATGCGTTCAGCCATACGCTCAGACACCTTCACGTTGTGCTGACGCGCCATATATTCCTGAATGTCTGCTGTCAGTTCATCGCCTGCCACACGGATGGAGTTGTTGCTCACAATACCACCCAAAGAGATGACTGCAATTTCCGTAGATCCACCACCGATATCGACAATCATCTGACCTTCTGGAGCTTCTACGTCAATACCGCAACCAATAGCTGCAGCCATAGGTTCAAAAATCAGATAAACATCACGACCGCCAGAATGTTCGGCGCTATCGCGTACAGCACGCAATTCCACTTCAGTAGAGCCAGAAGGAACGCCAATCACCATACGGAGTGATGGAGTGAAGAGGTGGTGTCCTGTCTTAACCATCTTGATGAGGCCGCGCATCATCTGCTCACAGGCATAGAAGTCGGCAATCACGCCGTCGCGCAAAGGACGACAGGTGCGGATGCCTTCGTGCTCCTTTCCGTACATCATCTTTGCCTTATGACCTACGGCAATCATTTTGTTGTTCTTCTTGTCGAGAGCAACAACCGATGGCTCGTCCACTACCACTTTACCGTTGATGGTGATGATGGTGTTAGCGGTACCAAGGTCCATCGCTATATCTTGTGTCAAAGAGAAAAATCCCATAATCTCATTTACAAATTGACAGTTGTTTACGATTTGTTTTTATTTTGCGAAATATGCATGAATGGCTGTGTCGTAGTGGCTTGATGTGGCAAATGCACGTTCTGCAAATTGCTTGCGCTGTGCCTTTGTGGTTTCAGCACCCTGTGCCTTGACAATGTCGAGCAATGGCTTATATTCAGCCTTGCTGGGCACAATTACAACATCGTTGAAGTTCTTGGCTGCTGCACGGATGAGTGAGATGCCGCCAATGTCAATCTTCTCGATGATAGTAGGCTCGTCATTGGTTGAAGCCACAGTCTCCTCGAATGGATAGAGGTCAACAATGACAAGGTCAATTTCTGGAATCTCATATTTAGCCATTTCCTGCTGGTCGCTTTCCAATTCGCGACGACCCAAAATGCCACCAAACACTTTAGGATGCAATGTCTTCACACGACCTCCCAAGATGGATGGATATGTTGTCAAGTCCTCGACTTTCTGGCAAGGATAGCCAAGACTTTCAATAAATGCTTGTGTACCTCCTGTTGAAAGGAATTTTACCCCGTTTTTGTTCAGTTCTGCGAGCAACTCGTCCAATCCGTCCTTGTGGAACACAGACACGAGCGCTGTCTTAATCTTCTTTGCGTCAGCCATTGTTTTGTCCTAAATTTTATTGGTTGTAAACTTATTGATTCTTTGTGTAAGCAATTCGCCCATTTCATTCAATTATCTCTGGTCGCCAAGGTGCTTGTGTGCGCACACAACAAAGCGTTTCCTTTTGCCTTACGAAATGCAAAGTTAGGCATTTCTTCTGACACATTATTAAAGAAATTAAAATTTTTCCATCTTTCCGAATAAAATTCTTGCCAGAACGAAAACTTTCCACTAATTTTGAACCCGTAAACATCAATACGAAACGATTATGCGACATTTCACCCTGCTGTTATTTTTGCTTTTGACAGCATCAGCAAAGGCTCAATTTTTCTTTGATTTTTCACCTCGCCAACAAACCGAGCAAAGGAGGGAAAAGGTGACTCCACCTGAATATAAGGGTGGGGAAGAGGCGGTAGAAGCATTCCTTCTGAAGAACTTCAAGCAACCTAAGTTGAGAGAGAAAGTGGATGGCAGAATTGTTGTCGCAGTGATTGTCAATGTCAAAGGCAACGTGGAGAATGCGCAGATTGTCCGTTCGTTGACGAAGAGTCTTGATGCAGAAGCTGTCAGAGTGTGCAAGAAAATGACATTCAAGCCTGCCACATCAGGAAAAAAGAAGGTGAGAGGTCGCGTTGACATCACCTTCCCTATTCGTAATGGCAGACTATCCTTCCTCAATTTGCCCACCACCGATGTGTAATTGAACGTTATTTTACTCCTACAAAAAGCGTGTTGCTCGTGTAGGTTTTCCCGGCATATTCTGTACTCAGATTGATGCCCAACGAAGTGCGACCACGAGTGCGATTACCATGCACGCGCCCTGTGTAGCGAATCTTCTGACCTGGTTGCAGCGTCGTAGTCAGCGAGGGTGACACACTGAACGATTTGGGTTCGCTTACATTCAGATAGATCACAATGTCGCGCAACACGGAATTAGAGGTGTTGGTGATGAAACCTTCCACTTCAATTGTCTCATCTTTAGAGATATAACCGTCACCATCTGCATCCATATAGGAAAGTTCTGAAATGCTCAGTACTGTGGAAGCAATAGCACCATCGTAAGAGCCATTACCAATTTGATAATTGTGGTTACTCTGCACATTTTGACCACCCTGATAACCACCGCTGGTTTGATAACCAACATTGTTGTCGTAGTATCCGCCATCGTTGCGCGTGTTGACTTGACCATAGCCTTCATATCGACGCGCTTCGGCTCGTTCTTGTTCTTCTATTTGCGATGTGATGCCCACACCCAGAATGGCGCCGATGCCCATACCTATGAGACTGCCTAATGCAGCACTCTCGCCACGGAAGTGACCATGACCAGACAAAGCGCCTATTGCGCCACCTACATGACTGCCAATCATAGCACCAGTCGCTCCGCCTGCTGCCTGATAAGAACTCGTGCAACTACTTACCAGCAGGGCAGTAGCCAACGTCAAACATGTGATTTGATTCTTTTTCATTGCTTTGTGGTTTTAGTTGATTGTTGAACTTTCTTTTTCTTGGTCTGGTCTCTCTTCTGCTATATAGTCGTCAATCAATCTTCTGGCTATCGACATCTTGTCTGGGATGGGAGGCAATTGGTTACGGTTGAACCAACCTGCATTGCTCAGCTCTTCCTCCTGCACATGCACCTTGCCACTTACATAATCTGCAGTGAAGCCTATCATGATGCCACAAGGATAAGGCCAGGGCTGGCTCCCAAAATATCGTATGTTCGTAATTTCCAATCCTACTTCTTCTGCCACTTCCCGCTTCACACATTCTTCCAGCGTCTCACCTGTTTCCACAAATCCTGCCACCAACCCATACATCTCGCTTCGTCTGAAATTCTTTGCGTGCACCAACAGAATGTCATCTCCACGCCTGATTCTCACGATGATGGCTGGACTTACCTGTGGCCACACTTCCTTGCCGCAGTTGGTGCATTGTTTGCTGATGGTTGTGGCACGTTTCATGGGGGCACCACACACACCGCAATATCGTGTGTTCGAATCCCAATACAACAATTCCGACGCCTTGCCTGCTGTGTTGTAAAAGTCTCTGGGCAGTAATGCCCACGATTCCCTCAGTCCTACAGTCACAAGTCCCTTCATGTCGGTAGGGGGCGTATTGAGGCTGTATGCCATACAGGGAACGTCATCCAGTGGTGGCAATTCCTGTCGGGGAGTCCATTCCTTCATGGGAAATGGTGGTTCAACCCTACATGGCACATGATATCCGCTGTCATCATGTTCCAGCAATATCGAGTTGCCGATGAACACAAACCAATATGTTACTTGCCCTTCCATGTTCTGTCTTACAAATTTGCGCCAAAATTAGTCATTATTCATGACATGTATGCCATTTTTTGTCTTTAAAATCATTAAAAAAGTTAAGACTTCCACGAATAGTTGCGAATTAGAACGAAAAAGACTACATTTGTACTCAAATTCGACTAAAACTTATGACAAACGTTCATCGCGCGTACATATATATATTATTGACAGTCCTTGCATCTTTGTGTGTGACTACACTCTATGCACAGAAAAAGGACAAGCCTAAGAAACCAAAGCACGTAGAGACTGCATTGACGGATATTCAGCCTGATCCCATTGCATCCAAGTCTCGCCCAGACCGTCATCCGAAGCCATTGGAGATGCCTGTTTTCGCCAATCAGCCATCAACTCGTGGAAAAGGCACAGGTGGTAGTGGGGCACATGGCATTGATGTGAGCCACTATCAGGGACGCATCAATTGGGATGAAGTGGCACGTGACAGCAAAGTCACTTATGTCTATCTGAAAGCCACAGAAGGTACGGGCAATGTGGATGACACCTATTCCTATAATTTCAATGAATGCAAGCGTGTCGGGCTCAAAGTGGGCAGCTATCACTTCTTCCGTCCACAACTCTCAGCCAAAAGTCAGTTTGACAACTTCATGTCTCGTGTGGAGACTCGCCGGCAAGACCTCCTGCCTGTGGTCGATATTGAGACCACCAACGGAGTGTCCGATGCTGTCTTGCAGACACGACTGCTTGAATTCTGCGAACTTCTTGAAAAGGAATTTGGCAAGAAACCTATCATCTATACAGGTAAGAACTTCTACAACAAGCACATACACCACAACTCGCGTCTGCGTGCCTACAAGTTCTTCATTGCTGCTTACTCCTTCATCGAGCCAGACCTCTACGACGACAACGACTATGTTCTCTGGCAGTATTCAGCCACAGGTTCCGTACGTGGCATCCGAGGGAATGTTGATATGAGCAGGTTTGTTGGCCGGCACGACATCCGGGATATTCAATATCGATAACCAGCCCACGCGCTGGGCGATTATTGCCACAAAAGAGAAACCGCTTCCCATGTTCTTCGCGAACAAGAGAAGCGGTCTTTTAGCCTCTAACATTTTATGGTTTACGTAATTCTGATGGTGGTGTCTCACGACACGGGTTTATTATTATGAGTAAAGATTCGAAGCCGTTTGTTGTATGACTTTTCAAATCTGGTGCAAAGGTACGCACTTTCTCAACATTACGCAATACCTAAAATATGTGATTTCTGTCTATTACTTCTTGAAATAAGCCCTGAAGTGGCTGAAAATCTTGTCTTTGATGCTTGTTGAAGGCTTGATGTTGTCACCTCCAGCCAACGTTTCAATGGCTTGACGTTCTTCCTTCGACAGCGTTTCAGGCATATAGACAGAGATGTTGATGATTTCATCGCCTCGCTGTCCACCATAGCTGTTGATGTCAGGAATACCCTTATTCTTCAGCCTCAGTACAGTACCTGGCTGTGTACCTGCAGGAATCGTGATTTTCGCCTTACCGTCGTGTGTGGGAACTTCAAGCGACGTGCCCAATACTGCCTGTGGAATAGTCAGCAAGAGGTTATACACCAGATCCACTCCATCGCGCATCAGTTCCGGATGTGGCTTCTCATGCACGAGTATCTGCAGATCACCATTCACGCCGTTTCTGCGACCAGCTCCACCTTTACCCTGGAAGTTATACGCATATCCCTCCACAAGACCGGCAGGCAGTTCCACTTCCACTTGTTTCTCACCTTTCACGATGCCCTCGCCATTACAATGCTTACATTTGTTCTTGATGACAGTACCTTCACCATGACAGGTGTCGCAAACCGTCTGGGTCTGCATGATGCCCAGCATCGTTTGACGTGTCTTGTACACAACACCTTGTCCGTTACAAGTGCCGCAAGTCGATTCCTGTCCGTCCTCTGAACCAGAACCGTTGCAATGAGGACAAGTGATGTCTGTGCGTACATTGAACTTCTTCGTCACACCATTCACGATGTCATTCAGATCCAGTTCAATACGCATCCGCAAGTCTTGTCCCTTATAGACAGGTTTTCTGCGCTGACCGCCGCCACCAAAGCCACTTCCAAAGCCGCTGAAACCGCCTCCGAAGCCTCCGCCAAACACATCGCTCATCATGCTGAAGATGTCGTCCATCGACATGCCCTGTCCGCCTCCGAAGCCTCCAGCACCAGGACTAAAGGCATCAGGACCGAACTGGTCATAACGCTGACGTTTCTGCGGATCACGAAGCACATCATATGCCTCAGCCGCTTCCTTGAATTTCTCCTCAGCCTGTTTGTCACCCGGATTGCGGTCAGGGTGATACTTGATGGCCATTTTCTTATAGGCCTTCTTGATTTCGTCGTCGGAAGCCGTCTTCGACACTCCCAGCACCTCGTAATAATCTCTTTTCGCCACTGTCTTTTCTATAGAAATCGCCCAATGCGTGGGCTTGCGCCCAGCACATGGGCTGTTTATTCAGCTACTGCCACTTTTGCGTAGCGGATTACTTTATCGTTCAATGTATATCCTGCCATCATGCAGTCCATCACCTTTCCCTTCTTGTCGTCAGGCTGTCCTGGCACCATAGCAATTGCTTCATGCAGGTCGCTGTCAAAGGGTTGACCTACTACGTCCATCTTCTTCAGCCCTTCCTGAGCCATGAGCTTGAAGAACTTGTCGATAATCAGATTCAGTCCTTCCTTCACAGCATTCACATCTTCATACTTGTCCATGTTCTGCTGGGCACGTTCCAAGTCGTCGATGACGGGCAATAGGGTAGTGATGACCTTTGCGCCACCATTCTTGATGAGGTCGGCTTTCTCCTGCATCACACGCTTGCGGAAGTTGTCGAACTCTGCCACCTTGTACAGTTGCTGATTCTTCAAATCTTCCACCTGCTTCTCCAGCTCTGCGATTCTCTCCTCTGGAGTCAATTCCTTGGGAGCTTCTGCCTCATTCGCAGCGTCAGCAGATGCTGTCTGCTCTTCAGCAGCCTTCTCCTGCTCCTCATTAACGATTTCCTCGTTCAGCTCTTCGTTCTTAATATCTTTTTTCATAATGCAATGATTTTTTCGATTCCTTGAAATCAACAAAAAAGATGCCAGCGCATGAAACTCTGGCATTTATATGACATTGTGTCACTTATCCTTACAATCAGTTCAGCTCCTCGCTGGTATATCCATCAGGCAGGCGACGGCAGTTGTAACCGGATGCCATGATTTCTCCATAGGCACCTGCAGAGAGAAGGGCAAGGAGGTCGCCACGATGCGTCTTGGACAACATGATGCCCTTGTCGAAGGTATCGCTCGACTCGCAGATAGGACCTACCACATCATACTTCTCCTCAGGCTCCTTGCTGTTGAGGTTGATGATCTTGTGATGGGCATCGTAGAGGGCAGGACGAATGAGGTCGGTGAAACCTGCATCCACAATGGCGAACTGCTTCACAGAGCCTTGCTTCACGTAGTTGACCTTGGTGATGAGGGCACCACACTGGGCGACTACTGCACGTCCAAGCTCGAAGTGTACCGTCTGTCCTGGACGCACCTTCAGATACTTCTCATAGACAGCGAAGTAGTCTTTGAAGTTAGGAATAGGATTACCCTGTGGGTCTTCGTAGTCAACACCCAATCCACCGCCTACATTGATGATTTCCAGCTGAATGCCTTGTGCCTCCAAGCGGTCTTGCAATTCGTTCACACGATTGGCAAGAGCGATGAAATCATCCATCTGGAGAATCTGGGAACCGATGTGGAAGTGGAGTCCCTTGAACTGCACATTCTTCATGCCTTGTGCCAAGCGGATCACCTTTTCCATATCCTCCATCGCGATGCCAAACTTGTTTTCAGCCAAGCCTGTAGTGATGTGAGCATGCGTGTGAGCACCTACATTGGGGTTGATGCGGAAACAGATGGTTGCCACCTTTCCCTTCGATGCTGCAATCTCATTGATGACTTCCAGTTCTGGGATGCTCTCGACGTTGAAGCAGAAGATGTCCTTGTCAAGACCCAGCTCTATTTCCCAATCGCTTTTTCCCACACCAGCAAAGACGATCTTGTTGGCTGGAAAACCTGCTTTGAGCACTTGTTCAATTTCGCCACCAGACACGCAGTCGATACCCAACCCTGCCTCATTGATGACTTTGAGCACCTTGAGGTTGGCATTGGCCTTCACGGCGTAGTGAACGAAGTAGTTATTGTGTTTCTTTGTTTCTGCGTTGATGGCGTCGAGCGTCTGGCGCAGGATGTTTGTGTCATAATAGTAGAAAGGCGTGCGGATGCCCGCAAACCCTTCCACATTCATGTCTATGCCCATATTTTTATTCGTTAAAGAGGTGGTCTGAAAGTGATTGCAATGCCTTCTTCTTGTCCTCAGCTGAGATGAGGAAAGAGATGTTGTGGTTGGAACCTCCGTAGGAAATCATGCGGACAGGAATCTCCTTGAGAGCCTCCGTTGCCTTGCTTTCGAAACCTACGTTTTCTGCTTCGAGGTCGCCTACCACGCAGATGATGCACATATCCTTATCAACATGCACATGACCGAACTTCTTCAATTCGTTCACGATGGCATCGAGATGTGTAGCATTGTCGATGGACACGCTCACACCCACCTCTGAAGTGGCAATCATGTCGATGGAAGTCTTGTACGACTCGAAAATCTCGAACACCTTGCGCAGGAAACCATACGCCAGCAACATGCGAGACGAGGTGATCTTGATGGCGGTGATGTTGTCCTTTGCTGCCACAGCTTTGATCTTGCCGCGCTCTGTCTCATTGCTGATCACAGTGCCTGGGGCTGTTGGATCCATCGTGTTGAGCAGCTTCACAGGGATGCCTGCATACTTCGCTGGCTGCACACAGGTTGGGTGCAGGATCTTCGCACCAAAATAGGCCAACTCTGCTGCCTCTTCAAAGTGCAGGTGGTTGACGGGTGAAGTGTGTTCCACAAAGCGTGGGTCGTTGTTGTGCATACCGTCGATGTCTGTCCAGATCTGGATTTCTGAAGCATCTACAGCAGCGCCGATGAGGGAAGCTGTGTAGTCTGAGCCACCACGTTGCAGGTTGTCCACCTCGCCGTAAGCATTGCGGCAGATGAAGCCCTGGGTGATGTAGATTTCCTTGCCAGGATTCTCGTCGAGCTGCACCTTGATTTTCTCGCGGATATACTCAAGGTCAGGTTCAGCGTTCTTGTCTGTACGCATGAACTCCAACGCAGGGATGAGTATCGCGTTGTAGCCCTGCTCGATGAGGTAGTTTGTCACCATGTTTGTGGAGATGATTTCGCCCTGAGCGACGATGATCTTCTCCTCAAACATCGTGAAGATGCCCTTGGTGAATGAGCGCAGGTAGTCAAACTCCTCCTTCAGGAAGTTGAGCGTCTTCTGCTTCATGGCATCGGTCGTGTAGAGTTCTTCTACATGCTTCTTGTATTTCTTCTCGAGGGTGTTGATGGTTTCATTCGCACCTTCTGGATTCTTCTTGTAGAGATAATCAGAGATTTCTACCAGTGAGTTCGTCGTGCCCGACATGGCTGAGAGTACAACAATCTTTTGCTCGCCGTCGGTGATGAGTTTTACGACATCCTTCATTCGCTGAGGGGTGCCTACGGATGTTCCGCCAAACTTAAGTACTTTCATAATATAATATATATGTGTATTGTTTTTAATCTATTTCGTCTATGGTTGCATCTTCTGCGGGTTCCTGTAGCGTCACGTCGGTCAATTGGTGATTCTCGCACAGCAACTGACGTCCGGGGAACTGCTCAATCAGGTTCAGGTTGTGGGTGATCATCACGACCGTACTTCCTGCCTTGCAGATCTGCCGCAAGAGTTCCACAATCTGACGGCTCGTCTCTGCGTCGAGGTTGCCCGTAGGTTCGTCGGCAAGGATGAGTTTGGGACTGTTCAGGATGGCACGTGCAATCACGATGCGCTGCTGCTCTCCACCTGACAGCTCAGATGGCATCTTGTAGCCCTTTGTCGCCATACCCACCAACTCCAACACATCGCTGATACGCTGATTGATGTCCACCTTGTTCTTCCATCCTGTCGCCTTCAACACAAATCGCAGATTGGCATCCACCGTGCGGTCGGTCAGCAGCTGGAAGTCCTGAAAGATGATGCCCAACTTCTTTCGGAGGTCAGGCAGACGACGACGTCTCAGTTCCACCATGTCGTAGTCCATCACCTTCGCTTCACCTTCCTTGACGGGTATTTCGCCATAGAGGGTTTTGAGAAAGGAACTTTTACCAGCGCCCACCTTGCCCGTGACATAGACGAATTCTCCTTCGCCAATCTCCACGTTCACATCCTGCAGCACCAGTTGCGATTCCTGATAGACGTTGACGTTCTTGTATTCAATCAGATTCATCTCTTTAGTGTTTATGCCAGTTGGGGTCGTGGCGTTCTGCCAACTCACTTGCCAAATCCTCAATGGTCAGACCCTTCGAGGTGAGCAGCACGATGAGGTGGTAGAGCATGTCCGATGCCTCATACACCAGGCGCTCGTTGTTGTTGGCAACAGCTTCGATGACAGCTTCCAAAGCCTCTTCACCCACTTTCTGTGCCATACGGTGACAGCCATCCTTGAAGAGGGAAGTGGTGTAGCTGCCTTCTGGCATCTCCTCATGACGCTTCTCGATGAAACGCTGCAACTCCACCAGGAACATGATGGGGTTGTCGTTCTTCTCGTTCCAGCAGGTGTCGGCACCCGTGTGGCACACAGGACCCACAGGGTTTGCCTTGATGAGCAGCGTGTCCTGATCGCAGTCGTTCAGAATCTCCACCACATTGAGGAAATTGCCGCTTGTCTCACCCTTTGTCCAGAGCGTCTGACGTGTACGGCTATAGAAAGTCACTTTACCCGTCTCCACTGTCTTCTTATATGCCTCCTCGTTCATGAAGCCGAGCATCAGCACCTTCAAGGTCTTGGCGTCCTGCACGATGGCAGGAACAAGGCCGTCCATTTTCTTAAAATCGATTTCCATTATATTTCGTTGTTTATAATCTCACATTCACTCCCTCTTCCCTCAAATACTGTTTCAGCTCAGGAATAGGGATCTCTCCAAAGTGGAACACGCTTGCTGCCAATGCTGCATCGCTGTGTCCATTGATAAAGGTGTCGCGGAAGTGCTCCCTGCATCCTGCACCGCCAGAGGCAATCACAGGGATGGTCAGCGTGTCAGCCAGTTTCCTGAGCGCCACATCTGCAAAGCCGCGCTTCACACCATCATGATTCATCGACGTGAACAGAATCTCTCCAGCACCTCTCTCATTCACCTCCTTCGCCCAGTCGAAGAGCTTGTAGGTTGTGGGCACGCGTCCGCCATTCACGTAGCACACCCAGTCACCATCAATCTGCGGGTCACCATTCTCATGCACCGTATCATCCTCACACTTTGCGTCAATCGCCACCACACACACCTGGCTGCCAAAGTTCTTGGCAATCTCGTCAATCAACTCAGGGCGTCTCAAGGCTGCCGAGTTGATGCTCACCTTGTCTGCACCGGCATTCAGGAGCCTGTCCACATCGCTCAGTTCGTTGATGCCGCCTCCCACTGTGAAGGGGATGTTGATCTCCTGCGCAATCCGCTTCACCAGTTCCGTGAACGTCTTGCGTCCCTCGTGCGAAGCCGTGATGTCCAGATACACCAATTCGTCGGCACCCTGTTCGCTGTACAGCTTACCCAACTCAATGGGATCGCCAGCCTGACGCAGGTTCACGAAATTCGTGCCCTTCACCGTCTGTCCGTCCTTGATGTCCAGACAAGGTATGATTCTTTTTGCTAACATCTTCCTAATTTTAACTGTCAACTCTAACCTCTAACCTCTAACCTCTAACCTCTCAACTACCCCAAATACTTCTCCAGTTCCTCCATCTTAATCCTGCCCTCATAAATCGCCTTGCCAAACACCACAGCAGGGATGCCAGCCGAGTTCAGCAGGTCGATGTCTTCAATGCAGCTCACGCCACCACTGGCAATCAGGTGCAGTTCTGGGAACTCCGCCATCACGTCCTCATACAGCTTCAAGGCGGGTCCTTCCAGCATACCGTCCTTGCTGATGTCCGTGCAGAGCACATTGTCAACACCCTTCGCCACATAGCGATGCAGGAACGGCAGCAGCTCATCCTCTCCCTCTTCCTTCCAGCCGTTGATGCTGATGCGCCCGTGCTTCACGTCTGCACCCAGGATAATCTTATTGTCGTTGTACTTCTCGAGCCAAGTCTCAAACAGGGTAGGGTTCTTCACCGCCACACTGCCGATGGTCACCATCGTTGCACCGCTGGCAAAAGCGATGTCAATGTCCTCGTCGCTCTTGATGCCGCCACCAAAGTCAATCACCAGACTCGTGTGGTCAGCAATGCGCTCAATGGTCTTATAGTTCACGATGTGGGCAGAACGCGCACCGTCCAAATCCACCGTGTGCAAGCGTCTGACGCCATGAGCCTCAAACATCTTCGCCACCTCCAAAGGATCTTCGTTATACACCTTCTTCGTGCCGTAGTCGCCCTGAGTCAGACGCACACATTTGCCATCAATAATGTCTATTGCAGGAATGATCTCAATCATAGTTCAATACATCAATTTATCAACCCCTCTATATCCAATTTTCAACTTTCAATTCTCAATTTTCAATTCAATAAAGTTCTTCAAAATCTGTTCACCCACTCGTCCGCTCTTCTCCGGATGGAACTGCGTGGCAAAGAAATTGTCCTTGTGCAGCGCAGAAGAGTAGGGCTGTATGTAGTCAGTCGTCGCAATGGTCCAGTCGCACTTGGGCACATAGAAGCTGTGGATGAAATACACGAACTCGGGCTTTTCAAATCCTGCGAAAAGTTCCGACTTCGTATCCTCCACCGTGTTCCAACCCATTTGCGGTACTTTGTCCTCGTGCCGCTGGGGAATGAAACGCTTCACGTCCACATCAAACACACCAAGACAATCCGTGTCATGTTCCTCGCTGTGACGGCACAACAGCTGCATACCGATGCAGATGCCCAGCACAGGCTGCTTCAGTCCCACGATCACCTCATCCAGACGGCGCTCCTTCAGATACGCCATCGTACTGTGCGCCTCACCCTGTCCTGGGAAGATCACACGGTCAGCCTTCTGAATCCTCTCCACATCGTCCGTCACCATAGGCACAAGACCCAATCGGCGCACCGCATTCTCCACCGAACCGATGTTGCCAGCATTATATTTTACGATTGCTACGTCCATTTTGCTTCACTAAACCACTAAAAACGGGCACAAAGGTACAACATTTTTCCGACATATACACAATATTTAATAAGAAAACAACGGAACAGAACTGTTTTTCTCTTGAATAATCAAGCAATTCATAAATCTATAGTTTCAAAATATAGCGAGATGTGGCAAGATGGCAAACAGAATAAGAAGGGAAATGATAAAATGGGTAGAGAAGGAATGTAACAGAAGTTGTTATACAAGAACAACATAAAGGCTCTTCCCCCAACAAGAGAAAGAGCCTTTTTATTATACGACCTGTCGTATCAGTTCTTAGAGAGCTTCATACTCTTCTTCGACAGGATCATCGCTATAGCCAACATCGGGATCGGACAACGCGAGCGGTAGCTCCGTGACCAAATACAAGATTTCCATTTTAGGTTCTTCGTATATTCTTTTCATCTCCTTTCGATTTATTGATTTGTTAGATATACATTGATAATATAGACAGCGTCGGCAATGTCGATGGATTATTCGGGGTTTATTTCTGCCGCTCATTCTTGCATCTCTTTTGTATAAAGCGAACTTCGGCCGTGTGAATTCTTGACTCCCTCCTGTAACAATTTCACTTCCTACCTACTATATAATAGGAAAGAAATAAATAGCTTTGTGTTTCTCGATGATTATTCGTACCTTTGCCAACAAATTCGACGACAATGGAACAGAAATTCAATAATAATCGATTGGATTTGCAGGTTCTACAGGAATTCTGCGAGCGGGAGGGTGAGGAAATTGCTTACCGCAAGGGTGATCAGTTGGAGCGCGAGGGTGACCCGGCGCGGTGGTTCGCTTTTGTCACTGAAGGATGTTTCAAATATGTGAAATATGGCGTGAGCGACGACAAGGCACATATCACGTGGTTCTCGTTTGAGGGGGAGTTCGTGTGCGACTACCCCACATTTCTCTATGGCCGTCCGTCACAGGCTACAATTGAGACTATGGCGCCTAGCCGTGTACTGAGGGTTACGGGCCAGCAACTGGAACAATTCTTCAATCAAAACATGGAAACGATGAAACTACGAGCCATGATTGACGAGCACATTCTCAGCCAATTCCGTTCGCGCTATCTTGACCTCCATTGTACTACGCCCCGTGAACGCTACGAGATGTTGCTGCAACGCTGCCCTGGTATTATGGAGTTACTTGATTTGCAAGACATCGCTTCGTTCTTGAACGTCCATCCAAATACTGTCAGCAAAATACGGCGCAACATAACGTTTGGCGACAGATAATAGTCAATAACGGATAGAAACTCTCAACCTAAGTTGAGACATTCGACCTTGGCATTCATATTTTAGATTTAGCCAAGGGCTTATTTTTGTGCCTTTTTGTAACTTTGTGGCCCGAACAAGCAAAATGAACATTTGAAAATGGAACTAAGATATTGGAGGCTGTCAGACAAAATGGAATTGACGAACCTGTGTAATGCAGTTGACAGGCGTTTCCTTTCAGACCGTCTGCCCTATCCTTATACGGAAAAGGATGCGGAAGAATGGTTGAAGATGGTTACCAATAATGATGCAATTACTGGTATCTATCGAGCTATTGTATATGATGGGAAACTCATAGGCAGCATATCGGTTGAGAAGAAAAATGATGATGCAGAAATCGGCTATATGCTTCTCAATGAATATACTAACAAAGGTATAGCAACGGAAGCTGTCAAACAGATATGCACTATTGCATTCAAGGTCTTATCGCTTGAACAAATAACGGCCAATGTCTTTCAGCCCAACATCGCTTCAATGCGGGTACTACTGAAGAATGACTTCAAGTATAAAGGTGTTATACCAAATGCCGTCATAAAAGATGGCAATGTTAATGACTTGCTCATTTACGTATTGACTGTAAATAGTAATTGAAAAGTATACCACCATAATAATCGAAAAGGGTACCACGTAGACCAGAGTTTTACGTTATATATATGGTAAGCTCAGAAGAGTGCTGTAATTGTATGATTAGTTAAAACATGGTAGACATGGACAAGAAAGCATACAAGAGTGGTAACCATATCCACGTCAACGACATTCGTCCTGGTCTAGTTGATACTGCTATGGCAAAAGGCGATGGTCTGTTTTGGGTGATGCCCGTCGATAAAGTTGCCAAACAAATCATTTCCGCTATTCGCAAGAAAAAATCCAAAGTATACGTTACCAAGCGTAGGCTTTTTCTCGCCATCATCAATAAGAATCTACCATTCCACCTGTATAGATTATTGCAGTATTATTCGTGTTCGGTAAAAAAAGTTGTTCTTCCCGTGCAGTCTTTTTCTCCATTGTAGGACTATATAAATAGAGATGTTATGCTGACAATGGAGATAATACGGCTGATAGAACGGTGCAGACAGGGGGACGCGGATGCCCTCGGAGAACTTTACAAGGCATACGCCCAAAGGATGAGGGGCGTATGCCGATGCTATATCAGTGACGAGCAGACGGTGGAGGATGTGCTGCACGACGCCTTCGTGATTATCTTCACCTCGTTTGACAGATTGCGTGATGTCAGGCGGGCAGAGGCTTGGATGATGGCAATCACGAGAAACGTGGCATCTAAATGTAAGGATCATCTAGAGGCATTGCCAATGGTTGCACTTGAAGAGACGAGCGAGGCGGGATTGATTGCCGCTGAGGACGAGGAAAGGGACGTGAGAGGTGTGCCGTTAAGCGAGGTGGTAAGAATGATAGACAGACTGCCAGCTGGTTATGGGCAGGTATTTCGATTGTCGGTGTTCGAGGGTATGACGCACAAGGAGATTGCCGCCATGCTGGGCATCGAGCCACATTCGTCATCGTCGCAACTGGCACGGGCGAAGAAGATGCTGCGCAAAATGATGCAGCAGTATTGGGTGGCCGCGCTTCTGTTGCTACTCGTTCCCATTACGTTCTACCTATTCAGAAAAGGAGATACTACGGTCAAGGTTGAAAAACCTGTTGTGGCCAAACAGAAAGATACAAGGAAAGAATCGCAGAAAGAATCTCAGATGGAGCAGCCGCAGAAGCCTGTAATTGTTCATCTACCAGTGCATCGTACCACTTTCATTGCAACTGACACCCTGCAATCGGTCATTGCCCAAACAGTGGATTCTGTCACGTCTGACACCTTATCTAATATAATAGCTCAGGAGCAGATAATCTCTGATACCATTGCAACCGACACTACAAAGGCTATACGCAAGACCGAGATTCCGCATTACGATATGGCCGAGTTATCCCCGGAAAAGCCAACTGTCAACACTAATAGCGAAAAGAAATGGTCGTTAGAACTGGCATACGCTGGGCAGTTCGACGAGCAGAACCGTTATAATCAGCCGTTCAGTTATAAGCCCACGCCGTCAGCTGCACAATCTTTACCTGGACCATCCCCAAGTCCGATAATCCCGAGTAGCATTGACAACTGGACAGACTATGCCGTCTATCTGGCCAATCATCCTGATGCAGTGAGTGTCCAAACTCGCAGCGTCATCATGCGCATCGCCATGAACAACGCCAACCGGCCTGGTGAAAACAAAATCCTGCGTTCGAGCCACCACCGCATGCCTATTACCTGGTCGCTGGCATTGAAGTACAGACTGAATCATCGCTTCGGACTGGAGTCTGGTTTCAGCTACAGCCGCCTGACATCTGACTTTGAGACGGGAGCAGATGGTAATACCATCAGCGAGCAGCAGACCATCCACTACCTTGGCATCCCCGTGAAGGGTATATATAATATGTATGGCGGAAAACGGTGGAGCATCTACGGCAGTCTCGGCCTGACAACAGAAATCCCAGTCCGCTCTACTCTCCATTCAGACTTCTATGTGAATGGTCAGTATGAGGCCAGTGACAAGACAACTATCCTCGCACCGTGGCAGTTCTCTACCACCTTCGGTCTTGGTCTGCAATACCACCTCACACCCAACGTCGGCTTCTTCGTGGAGCCAAGCCTGCAGTACTATCTCCCGATGAAGTCTGATATTGAGACCTACCGCACGGAGCATCCGTTTACCTTCTCCCTGCCGCTGGGCATCAGATTTACGTGGTAACCGTGCAGTCTTTTCAGCGCTTGGCGGACTATATAAATAGATAAACCAATATTTTTAACGCTGAAGAATATGAAACATTACAGACCCTTCGCTCGGATAATGGCGATAGCCATTGCCAGCACAGTGATGACTGCCTGCAGTCTTGACAGTTACGAACCGGAGAAGCCCTTCACAACCGACCCGGTAGGAAAAGCCCATCTTTGGTGTATCGGTCAGCCTGGAACGCGCTCCGTAGCAGATGCTGAAAAATTTCTCTTCACCGACGACGACATCGAATGGTTCGACCTAAACACCCGTGAACTGCGCTTCCGCGATACGATGGAGCCACTGCGTGAGGAGATCCCGTTGCTTACTAAGATTGATTTCTATTTGGGTGGCGAGCACCTCTTTTCCGGCGGGGCTACCTGCGTCGGTCTCATCTGTAGCCAGGTGTTTGACGACCTCGTGCTCTGCTGCGGAAAGATTGACGGCGAGGTCATCGACGATGGCTGCTACTATCTCTACGACTGCTATCCGCTGCAGTTCATCGACACGGACGAAGTGAAGGCCAATCGCCTTCGTCGCGCTTCGCAATGGGAGACGTTCTTGAAATATCTGGAAAGCAAGGGGAAACTGAAGTAATCGGCTTGCCGCTTGGCTCGTCCAAGAAATAATCATTCGTCCTGTGCAGTCATTCGTTGCAGTTTCAGACTTTATAAGCAGAAACTGCAACGAATTTTTATGTACACAATTTACGATTATGCCTACAATGGGCTACTCTATCTGAACAACATCATGCGTCCGCGCCACAAGCGACTGTCGCAACTGATGATTTATTCAACGACCGCGTGTCAGTCGCGCTGCAAACACTGCAATATCTGGCAGAAGAAGGTGGAACATCTGTCACTTGAAGACATCAAGCGAATCATGCAAAGCAAATGCATCACAAAACGAACAACCGTAGGACTGGAGGGTGGCGAGTTTATCCTGCACCCACAGGCTGCGGAAATCATGACGTGGTTCCGCAAGCATCACCCGAACTACACACTGCTGTCAAACTGTCTCGCGCCCCGTCGTGTTATAGATGCCGTCCGTCTCTATCAGCCCCAGCATCTGTACGTCTCTCTCGACGGTGGTCGCGAGACTTACCAACGAATGCGAGGGCGCGACGGCTATGACCGAGTGATTCAGGTGGTGGAGGCATTGAAGGACGAAGTGCCGCTGTCGCTGATGTTCTGCCTCTCGCCATGGAACAACTTCGACGATATGGCCTTCGTCATCGACATAGCCAAGCAATACGGCGTGGATGTGCGCATCGGCATCTACGGGACGATGGCCTTCTTCGACACGACGAGCGAATTGCTGACTGCTTCGGACTTTATCGGTCAGATTCCAACGAGCATCCACCAAACACAGGAGAACTTCGACTTTGTGGCACTCTATGACCAGTGGCGCAATGGTCATTTGCGTTTGCGCTGCCAGAGCATCATGAGTAGTCTCGTCATCCACAGTAACGGTGACGTGCCGCTCTGCCAGAATCTCGACGTCGTATTGGGAAATATCCATAGTCAGTCGCTTGACGAGATTTTCAACGGCGCAACATCCAGCCAGACGCAGTGCCATTACTCGAAGAACTGCAATGGTTGTTGGATTAACTTCCACCGCAAATACGATATCATATTGCTACGCAACTTTGAGCGGCTCCTACCCAAGCGGCTCATCGAGCAGTTCTACGGGCCATACCAGTGGGCGGAAAATCCACGCACAACTTATCACCAATACTTCAAGAATCTATGATACAGCAATTGATAGACCGCTACAAACGCCTCCGCACAGAGCGTTTCCTTGCCCAAACGTACCAATACTCTTATGCCTTCGTCGGCATGGGCCAACACTCACTCACCAATCTTTATCCCGTGCTCCACTACCTTGGCGTACCGCTGAAATACATCTGCGTCACGTCGGATAGGAAAGCCCTGCTGATAGAACGAAAATTTCCACAAGTGAAAGCCACGACCTCGCTTGATGACATCCTTGCCGATGATGCCGTCAAAGGTGTTTTGGTCTCTACCTCTCCTGCCTCCCATTTCTCCATCGCATCGCGCGTCCTCCAAAGCGGTAAGTCATTGTTCATGGAGAAACCACCCTGTCAGACACTACAGGAACTTGATGCCCTCATAGACAAGCAGCGACTTTATGGCTCCCCCATAGCAATGGTTGGATTGCAGAAACGCTATGCCCCTGCCGTGCAGATCCTTCAAAAGCGTCTGAGCAAAGAGCATCTTATCAGTTATGACCTCCATTTCCTCACAGGCAACTATCCAGAAGGTAACGCTCTGCTCGACCTTTTCATCCATCCTCTCGACCTTGTCACCTATCTCTTTGGCAAACCAGAAATCATCACCTGCCAACAAATAGCCCCAACGTCCTATATCCTCATGCTCAGTCATCCACACATCGTCGGCACTCTCGAACTCTCCACCGCCTACACCTGGACTTCTGCTGAAGAATCCCTCAAAGTCTGCACATCGAAGGGCATCTACCGTCTCTCTCAGATGGAAAAATTGACCTTCGAGTCAAAACCTTCCACCATCCTTGGCGTCCCATACGAGAAGATTCACACTCATAATAGAACTGTCGAATACCTCTATGCCCGCAACAACTTCACTCCAACGCTCTCTAACAACCAAATCTATTCGCAAGGCTACTACAGCGAGATACAATCCTTCATAACATCTATTAAGCACGGCCATTCAAGTGTCCTCACTGATATTACAACAATTAAACCGACTTACGAAGTCATAATGAGCATAATAGACAGATTCCTATAGAATCCAATGGAAATACACATAGAAGGTAATCTCCAACGAAAGACGTGGGAGTGCTCTACAGTGTCCGCTTATCCCACTTGCAGGCTCTCGCATTGCCCTTCACAAGGATAAGCAACTCGAGTTAGCCCACGTCGTGCATATTGTAAAACAATCCACCCTTAAATATAAGAATGTGGAAAGGGTACAATACACCCTACGCAGACGTTTCGGTTGCGCATCTTCTTGTGAATTGCATAATTTGCGAGATTAGCAAGTAGAAGATAACGTTCGTAAACGTCCTTTTATCAAATGTCATGACCAGTCGCCCCTATGAGCTAACCGAGTCGATTGCAAATTAACAACTTTTTTATTATTCAACCAAATCCTTCTCCACTTTTTTCATTTTTTCTTTCATTTTCTTTCTCCTCAACAGATTTTTTCCACATCGCGTTCTAAATATTCCTTGAACGCGTCCCCAAAAACCTTCACTCGAGTCAAATCATCGAATGACTCGAGTGAAATGTCAAATCGACTCGAGTGAAGGTTTTTCATAGCCTTTCTGACTGTAGAGGTCGAGTGTTGAAAAGCAGAGGTCGAGTATTGAACAATAAGGGGCGCTTATTTCTCAGCAGAGGCTGGTTATTAAAATGGTCTCGTGGTCTCGCGTCTCGTGGTCTTTTTTCGTTTTTGGGATGGGGAATATGTAATTAGGGGGGAGTAGATTTAAACCTGTATAATAAATATATAATATATAAATATAATAATATAAATATAATAATATATATAACTTGCGCGCACGGGAGACAAAATTTAAAAAAAAGACGCGAGACCACGAGACCACGAGACCTTTTTGTTGGCTGTAGTGTGAAACAGTTGCGAGCTATACTATAGTCAATGAGCGGGCTGTTGTATGCGATATGAGCGAGCTATTGGCTTGAATATGAGTGGGCTATTCACAGCAGAGAGCGCGAAATTATTCCAAAAAACTGAAGAAAATGGAATAATATTCCAAAAAGTCACAAATATTGGAATAAGTTTGGACCTTGTGAAAAAAATCGTATGGAGAATTCGTAAAGAAAGGGAAATAGGCTGAGTTAACTCATTTCATCGCTTGAGTTAACTCGTTTGATAATTTGAGTTAACTCACGTGATTTTTATACATTTGAAATACTAAAATCCAATGGCCTTTTGAATACTGAAGGGCAGAACAGGTTTTTATCCAGCTAAAAAGGGGAAACTAGTCAATTCTAAACGGAGATTTTATCAAGCTAATACGGACACCAGCTTTAGGCACACCATCATTTGCCTAAAGGCACACGATTAAACGGCTAAAGGCACACCACCTTTTGCCTTTAGCCAAATGAAGATGTCAATGAAAGAAAAAGCACTGCTTCGATTTAGGTACAGACACATGTTCCTGTGGTCATGAAAAAAGGGGTGCATTTGTGTGATTGGAGGGTTCGTGAGGGTTAAATAGGGATTTTCCCCTATGAAGGTAGGGATTTTAATATGATGGATTGAAAAAATAGTATTAACTTTGCACCAGATAAATTCTATCAAGATGTACAAACCACAAAATTGAACGGATATGAAGAGACTTGTAACATTGGCATTGATTCTGGTTCCATTGCTCAGCATGGCACAGGATGACCTCTACTTCACTTCTTCCAAGAAGGCGAAGGAGGCTGCACAGAAAAGGGCGGCTGCATCGATGACGGCAAGAACGGAAACGGTGACTGCCCCGACAGTGGTGGACTACCATAATAATACGCGTAGCGAGGATGAGTATAACCGCCGCTATGTGTATGGTGGTCAGTATGCAGAGGATTCGTTGGCTGCAAGCATTGACACGGTGCAGCCGATGTATGACATGAACGATCCAGAGTTGGACTACCGTTACTCTCGTCGTATCGTTCGTTTCCACAATCCAAGGCTCTATGCGTTGGCAAGTCCGTATTATTGGGATTTGTACTATGGCTATGGGGCTTGGGATTATCTCTATGACCCATGGGATCCTTGGTATTGGCACTATGGGTGGAGCTACGGTTGGAGCTGGGGACCTTGGGACTGCTGGTATGGCAGCATCTGGGGTTGGAGCCATCCTTACAGTTGGTCGTACTGGGGTTGGGGACCAGGTTGGAGCCGTCCTGTCTATTACACCTCTTATTATCGTAATAGTGTGCCCCGTGACTTCAATTCTTCTCGTGGACACATGGCAGCAGGCAACCGTATCCGCACGAACGCAGTGGGTGGTCGCAACCTGAACACTCGCACCAGCGCTCTTGGTTCACGCACAGGTGTGGTGAACACTCGCACCAGTGCAGGACGTACTCGTACCGGTGCTGTAGGTGAGACACGTACACAGGTGTATAATAATCCTGCTCGTGAAGGTGCTGCAAGAAGGAGCACGATTGCGAATGGGGTGAATATGCCAACACGTTCGAACAGCAACCTGAACAGCAGCAGCCGTACGCAGATCCAGATGCCGACCCGCACACAGGCTCAGCAGCAGACTCGTACGCAAGTACAGGAGCAGATCCGTAATCAGGTTCAGCAGCAGACTCGTACGCAGGTTCAGCAGCAGACTCGTACACAAGCTCAACAGCAGATCCAAACTCGTACGCAGACGCAGCAGCAGACCCGTACTTACACGCCTACAACGACAACGCGCAGTTCTTCTTCTGGCAGCTTTGGCGGTGGTGCAAGCATCGGCGGAGGCAGTCGTGGTGGCGGCAGCTTCGGCGGTGGAGGTGGAGGCCGCAGCGGTGGTGGCAGACGATAGAATTGAAAATTGAGAATTGAAAATTGAAAACTGGAAATAGAAATAGAATATGAAGACAATGAACAAATATTTTCTGCTCACAGCGCTTATCGGCTTTGCCAGCGCAACCTACGCACAGGACAGCTACGATGCGCAGACTTTCGCTAACAGCGATTTGAATGGTACAGCCCGTTTCGTGGCAATGGGTGGAGCACTTGGTGCTCTGGGTGGTGATGTCGGTGTGATGAGCACCAACCCCGCAGGTACAGCAATGTATCGCAGTAGTGATGCTGCCCTCAGCTTCAGCGGTCTGTTCTCAGGCAAGGCGGCGATGGGACATGACGCTTCACGCATGTCGTTCGACCAAGGTGGTGTGCTGATAGCTTTCGATATGGATGAGCCTACCAATAAAGGTTTGCAGTTTGTCAATTTTGGTGTGAACTACCAGAAGAAGCGTAACTTCCTGTTCAATCAGAGGACTGACGTTCAGCACCTGAACAACACCTTCAGTCAGACGTTCCAGATTGCTGATCTCTGCAATTATGCGTCTGCCAATGACTATTGGGGCACGCTGGCTGACATGAGTGCAACGGATGAGGGTTATCATGGCACGATCCTTGACGAAACAGGCGAATCGGGTGCTGCTTATGCTGGTTTACCTGCTCAGCAGGCTTACTTCGAGAAGTCTACGTTTGGCAGCAACAGCCAGGTGGATGTGAATATCTCGTTCAACGTCAGCGACCAATTCTTCTTGGGTGCATCAGTTGGCGTTTATGACATCGACTACAACCGTGAGTCTTTCTATCAGGAATTGGGAACGGATGGTAATCAATATGACTTCACCAACTGGTACAAGACGGAGGGTGATGGTTTTGATGTGAAGTTGGGCTTCATATGCCGTCCTATCGAGGAGAGTCCCTTCCGTTTTGGTGTGACGGTTCACACGCCTATATGGTATCGCCTGACGGATGCCAATGGCGCAGACCTTTACTTCAATGACAGCTTTATGTCTTCAGCCTCTAATGCTGATTATGACTACCGTTTCCGTACACCTTGGAAGTTTGGTTTCAGCTTGGGCCACACCATCGGACAGAACTTTGCCATCGGTGCTGAGTATGAATATCAGGATTTGAGCACGTCGCACTACAGCGAGGTGGATGGATACAACTCTGACTATTTCCGCAACATGAACAAGATTACGGAAAAGACGTTGCGTGGACAGCACACATTGAAGGTGGGTATGGAGTTCAAGCCAATTGAAGCACTTTCGCTTCGTGCCGGTTACAACTTTGTGTCTTCTCCATTCAAGTCGGATGCTTACCGCATCATCGGTTATGATGGATGTTACACAGAGACTGACTACACCAACTGGGGTGCCATCAACCGATTCTCTCTTGGTTTAGGCTATCGCTACAAGGGTGGTTATGTGGATTTGGCTTGGCAGTATCAGGCACAAAAGGGTGATTTCTACGCATTCGATGATGTGGACCTGAAACCTACAAAGATTAAGGCCGACCGTTCACAGCTGATGGCTACCTTCGGATTCCGCTTCTAATGCCTCCAGCAATCCCTCGCAGGCATCTTCCAGAATCTCGATGACATTCTCGAAACCTTGTGCCCCTCCGTAGTAGGGGTCGGGTACATGATCAATAACGTGCGTATGGCAGTAATCTGTCATGCGCACAATTTTTTGTTCTGCTTCTATTGTGGGAGCCAATCGATGCAGACGATCCCAGTTGCTGTCGTCCATGCTGACAATGAGGTCGAACAGGTCGAAGTCTATCTGGCGGATGGGACGTGAGATGTGGGTGAGGTGATAGCCGTGCCGATAGGCATGTGACTTCATTCTGGGGTCGGCACCTTCGCCTTCATGGTAACTGATGAGTCCGGCAGAATCGATTTCGTAGTCAGCAGAGAGCCCTCTCTCCTTCACCAACTTACACATCACAGCCTCTGCCATTGGAGAACGGCAGATATTACCAAGACAAATAAAGAGAATCCTTTTCACGCGCGTGTTTTCTAGAAGAGGCCCCTTCTTATAAAAGTTTGTTGGTGTTCAAATCGGGGAAGACCACTTTGGGTTGGAAAGTCTTGGCTTCCTCGAAATCCATGAGGGCGTATGACATGATGATGACGGTGTCGCCTACCTGCACCTTGCGGGCAGCAGCACCGTTGAGGCAAATGCAGCCACTGCCGCGTTCGCCCTTGATGACATAGGTGTCGAAGCGTTCGCCGTTGTTGTTGTTGACGATATAGACGCGTTCGCCGGCAATGAGGCCGACGGCATCCATCAGGTCTTCGTCGATGGTGATGCTGCCCATGTAGTTGAGGTTGGCTTCAGTCACCTTGACGCAATGCAACTTCGATTTCAGTACTTCAATCTGCATTTCCCGCTGTTATTTATAGTTGATGTTGTCGATGAGTCGGATGGGTGTAGCACCACAGAAGACGGTGATGCAGCCCTGAATGTGGTCGGCATCGTCCCATGAAGAGACGCTTTCGAGCGTGAGAGCATTGACGATGTCGTAGTACTGCACTTCAAGACCTTCCACCGCATTGATGTCGCTGATGGCCTTCTGCTTCGTCTCTTCCACCGTGTGGGTCTTGCTGTACTTCACGCTCTTCTTGAGTGCCTTGTAGATATTGGGTGCAATGGCTCTCTCGTTTTCAGCCAAGAGTGTGTTGCGAGATGAGAGTGCCAGTCCGTCTTCTTCACGAATGATAGGACAAGGACAGATCTCCAATCGCTGAGCCCATTCTGCATTCCTTGAGACATAGTCGGCCACCATCGCCTTGATGACGGCAATCTGCTGGAAATCCTTCTCGCCAAAGTAGGCTCTGTCGGGTTCCACCATCATGAAAAGCTTGCTCACAATCTGACATACGCCATTGAAATGTCCAGGACGGAATGCTCCTTCCATCACAGTGTCTGTGGGAGGGTAGGAGAAGGTGCGTGTGTCGGGTTCTGGATATACTTCCTCGACGGATGGGGCAAACACATAGTCGGCGCCGATGCTTTCCAGCAGGGCGCAGTCGGCATCCAGTGTACGTGGATATGCCGCCAAGTCGTTCTTGTCGTTGAATTGAGTGGGGTTGACGAACACGCTCACCACTGTGGCGTCGTTCTCTTTCACGCTGCGGCTCACCAGCGATGCGTGTCCTGCATGCAGCGCACCCATAGTCGGTACCAGTCCGACTGTCTTTTTATCACTTCTCAGGGCAGAAACCTTGGCCTTGAGTTCCTTTACTGAATTGATAACTTCCATTGCTTCAATATTGAAATCGGGTGCAAAGGTACGAAGAAAAGTGATACAAAGAAAGGGAAAAGCGGAAAAAGTGCCGTTTATCATGCATCCCAACATGACAAACGGCACTTTGTTGTTATTTATAGCTCACCTTAGAGTGGATAGTTCTCGAAGTCGTAGAGGACGGTTGAGAGGTAGCGTTCGCCAGTGTCGGGCAGGAGTGCCACGATGACCTTGTCCTTGTTGGCTGGGTCTTTGGCGAGCTGGGTGGCTGCGTAGGCTGATGCGCCTGAGGAGATGCCGACGAGGAGTCCTTCGCTGGCTGCGATTTTGCGGCTGGTGAGGATGGCGGCGTCGTTGGGTGCCTTGAAGATTTCATCGACAGCGTTGCGGTCGAAGGTCTTGGGGATGAAGCCTGCGCCGATGCCCTGAATCTTGTGGGCACCTGGAGCTTCACCGCTGAGCACGGCTGATGTCTCGGGCTCGACTGCCACAATTTTCACGTTGGGATTGAGCTCCTTGAGGCGCTTGCCAATACCGCTGACTGTGCCGCCTGTGCCGACGCCTGCCACGAAGATGTCAATCTTTCCGTCGGTGTCGCGCCAAATTTCTTCTGCTGTGGTGGCATAGTGAATGGCTGGGTTGGCAGGGTTCTCGAACTGCTGGAGAATGATGGAGCCTGGGGTGGCGTCGCGGAGTTCTTCAGCCTTAGCGATAGCGCCCTTCATGCCTGCCGAACCTGGAGTGAGCACGACGGTGGCTCCGTATGCCTTGACAAGGTTGCGACGCTCGACGCTCATAGTCTCAGGCATGGTGAGGATAAGCTTGTAGCCCTTCACAGCGCTAACGAAGGCGAGACCTACGCCGGTGTTGCCTGAGGTGGGCTCGATGATGGTTGCACCTGGTTTGATGACGCCACGCTTTTCGGCATCCTCGATCATGGCGAGGGCGATGCGGTCTTTTACTGAGCCTGCTGGGTTGAAGTATTCCAGTTTAGCGATGATGTTAGTATTCAGGTTCTCCTTCTTGGAATAAGAATTGAGTTGAAGGAGTGGAGTGTTGCCCACGAGTTCGGTGAGCTGTTTTGCGATTTTTGCCATAGTTGTGAAGTTTTTTGTTTTGTTTGTTTTCTGATGCAAAGGTACTAATAATATATATATGTATAAAGCGTTTTTGGGAAAAAGGGCGGCAATATACCCTCATTGTGGTATGTCGCCAGCCCTTTTTATACCATCTTTGTAGGACAACACTCCGAATGGAGAGCGTCGGCCAGCGCGTGGGCTGGTTATGAGATTTGTGCAAATGCTTGGTCGAGGTCGGCGATGATGTCGTCGATATGCTCTACACCGACAGAGAGGCGGATGGTGGTTGGCGTGATGTGCTGCTCGGCCAGTTCCTCAGGAGAGAGTTGTGAGTGTGTGGTCGTGTATGGATGGATGACCAGCGACTTCACGTCTGCCACGTTGGCGAGGAGTGAGAAAATCTGGAGCGAGTCGATGAACTTCCACGCGTCCTCCTGTGTGCCCTTGATCTCGAATGTGAAGATGCTGCCACCTCCGTTGGGGAAGTACTTCGTGTAGAGGTCGTGATCGGGATGAGAGGGGAGCAATGGGTGGCTCACGCTCTTCACCTTCGGATGCTGATTCAGATACTCCACCACCTTCTGCGCGTTGTAAGAATGACGCTCGATGCGGAGTGGGAGAGACTCTACGCCCTGCAGGAGAATCCATGCGTTGAAGGGAGAGATGGTGGAACCTGTGTCGCGAAGGATGACGGCACGAATACGAGTCACGAATGCTGCAGGACCTGCCACATCGGCAAACACGGCACCATGATAGGATGGGTCTGGCTTAGCGATGGTTGGGTACTTGTCTGCGTTGGCTTTCCAGTCGAACGTGCCGGCATCCACAATCACACCTCCGAGGGAAGAACCGTGACCGCCGATGAACTTGGTGGCTGAGTGAACCACTACGTCAGCACCGTGCTCGATAGGCTTGAAGATGATAGGCGCGAAGGTGTTGTCGACAATCACGGCCACGTGGTGCTTGTGTGCAATCTCAGCGATGGCATCGAGGTTGGTCACGTCGCTGTTAGGATTGCCGAAGGTCTCCACATACACCGCCTTGGTGTTGGGCTGAATGGCAGCCTCAAGAGCTTGAAGATCATTCACGTTGATGATCGTGTTGGTAATACCTTGAGTTGAGAGTGTATGCGTGATGAGGTTGTAAGAACCACCATAGAGGTTGTCGGCTGCTACGATGTGGTCACCGTTCTGGGCGATGTTCTGGAGAGCGTAAGTGATGGCTGCAGCACCTGATGCAACAGCAAGACCTGCAACACCTCCTTCGAGGGCAGCAACGCGCTCTTCAAACACACTCTGAGTGGTGTTGGTCAGACGACCATAGATGTTACCTGCATCGCGAAGACCAAAACGGTCGGCGGCATGCTGTGAGTTACGGAACACGTAAGAAGTGGTCTGATAAATTGGAACGGCACGTGAGTCGGTTGCTGGATCTGGTTGTTCCTGGCCAACATGAAGTGCCAATGTCTCGATGTGAAGTTTTTTTGCCATAGTTGTATTTGTTTTTAAGTTTATAATTTATTGATTTGTTTCGTTGTTGTTGATAGTTGCCCAGTGTGTGGGCTGGTTGTTTTTTGTTTTGACGATGCAAAGTTACGGGGTTTAGGAAAACTGTCCAAGCAAAAGACAAAACAAAGGAAAATGATTCTATAAGCTATATGCTCAGAAGAAAGATGTTCTATTGAAAAACCGAAATTTGGTCATCTCGCAACTTTTTCCTACTTTTGCATCCAAATCATATCTATATAGAATTATGAGACAGAAAACACTTAGGATGCTTGCTGCCATCCTTTTCCTTTGTGGCACACTGGGTTTGTTGGCTCAGACGAAGAATGAGAAGAAGGACTCACCTTACTTCAATATATTTCAGTTGCCCAATCCGTGCATCTATCTGCCAGCGCCACCCGATACGGCCAGCGTGCTCTTCGTGGATGACTTCCAGCAGTTCTTGTGGGGAAAGTCCATTCGCAACACACCACGTGGTGAGCAGGCAAGTTGGGAATCACTCTATGGTGCTGACCGCATGGCGACGGTCTTCAGCGAGGCAATGGGTATGACCATCAGCAAGGAAGCGACTCCAGCCATTTACCGATTTATTAAGCGTGTGGGTGAGACGGGCAACCAAGCTACCAGCATGGCGAAAAGACGTTACATGCGTGTGCGTCCCTTTGCCCGTTTGAATGAACATGTGTCGAGCCGTTTTGATGACGAAAAGGATTTGCGTCGTAATGGTTCCTATCCTTCTGGACATACAGCCTTCGGATGGAGTTCGGCATTGGCGATGGCAGAGGTGGCTCCTGAATATCAGGATACGATTCTGCGTCGAGGTTATGAATACGGACAGAGCCGCATCATTGTGGGTGCCCATTGGCAAAGCGATGTGGATGCAGGTCGTCTGGCAGCATCTGCTGCTGTTGCAAGGATGCACGCCTTGCCCGAATATCAAGAGGATTTAGAGGAGGCGCGTGAGGAATACCGTCGTATCAAGGGCATCAAGTCACAGATAATTAAGGTGGGTTATCCCAGAGGAGAGAAGGTGTTGGATGCCCCTGTTGATTCTGCTTCCTATCGTTATTATGGTGATGTGCAATATTATTGGCAGGCTAAGGCTGAGCGAGGGACGAATCGTGGCAAGCAGGCCATAGTTGATGCAGCATGTGGAGAGAGGGACTTCCTTGATTGCTATACGCCTTGTGTGGGGTTGACGTTGGGAGAGAATGAGACACCAGCTATTGCCGCTTTGGTGAAGAAAACCTTCAACGAACTATACAATGCTGCCAGACAACTGAAATCGACCAGTTTCCGTACGTGTCCTTTCGCCAGATTTGGCGAGAGCTCTGCTATGCCCGAACTGAACGAACATTATTCCACTTCATCCAGTTATCCTTCGTCACATTCCATTTTGGGGTGGGGTATTGCCCTCGCTCTGGTGGAGGTGATGCCGAATTGCCAGAATGCTCTGCTGACGCGTGGATATGAATATGGACGTAGTCGCACCATCTTGGGGCTCCACTTCGCCAGTGATGTACAGACAGGACGTTTGGTGGCTGCATACACGTTGGCACGTCTGCATAACGATGCCGATTTCCAACAACTGATGGCTGCTGCGAAGGAGGAATATGACAAGATGAAGGACAAGGCTGCTCCGGTTCCGTTCGTTTCGCCTGAATCATCTGAGGGCTTCGTCAATCTGGCCAATGCTGTTCCTGATGCCATCCTCGAGATTCGCTATTACAGCACCTATAACTTTGCAGGCACGCGCATTGATGGCTATGAGGAGCCAACGGCATTGCTTACCCGACGTGCTGCCGACAGTCTTCGTGCTGTGAGTGATGACTTGAAGGCACATGGCTATCGATTGAAAATCTACGATGCCTATCGTCCCCAGTGTGCTGTTGACCACTTTATGCGCTGGGCAGCCGATGTGAACGATACATTGATGAAACCTTATTTTTATCCAGATCTTGACAAGCATGTGCTTTTCCCACAGGGTTACATTGCTGAGCGAAGTGGTCATACACGTGGCTCTACGGTTGATTTGACACTCTTCGACATGAAGACGGAGAAGGAACTCGACATGGGCGGCACGTTCGACTGGTTTGGTCCCGAAAGTCATCCTGACTTTTGTGGCAATCCTGATAATCTTGATTTCACAGCTGATAACCATAAGAGTCCTGCAGATCGTTCCATCTCCTCCGTACAGTTCTACAACAGAATGGTGCTTCGCACAGCTATGATGCGTCACGGTTTCAAACCGATTGATACAGAGTGGTGGCACTTCACGTTGAAAGACGAACCGTATCCTGAGACCTACTTCACCTTCCCTGTGAAGAAACTAAAATAGGTTCTTATATATATAAATAATGTGCCCAACACTTTTTGCAGGTGTTGGGCACATCTTATTTTGAAAGTATTACATTCTTGCTTTGCCGAATCTCAGTTCAACCTCCTCCCAATTGATGATGCTCCAAAGAGCGGAGAGGTGGTCGGGACGTCGATTTTGATAATCCAGATAGTAAGCGTGTTCCCATACATCGAATGTGAGTAGGGGAGTCAAGCCTTTCTGAACGGGATTGGCTGCATTCGTCTCTTGCGTGATGAAGAGTTGACCAGCTCTGTCAGCTGACAGCCAAACCCATCCGCTGCCAAACAGCGTGGCACCTTTCTTCTGAAACTCTTCCTTGAACGCCTCGAATGAACCAAACCCCTTCACAATGGCATCAGCCAAGGCACCAGTCGGCTCCTTCTTGGTAGGCTTCCCGGAAAACTGTCCGAAGTATAACTCGTGGTTCAGAATCTGTCCGGCATTGTTGAGGATGCCTCCACTTGCCTTGCAGACAATCTCTTCGAGTGAAGCTCCCTCAAAACCACTTCCGTCCAGCAAACCGTTCAGGTTATTCACGTATGCCGCCAGATGCTTCCCATGATGAAACTCCAACGTCTGTTTGCTAATCACGGGCTCCAGCGCATCTATCGCATACGGCAGAGCCATTAATGTAAACTTTCCCATCATGTCAGAATTATTTATTCTTCGTTGAGAATCTTCATGATCTCGCAGCATGCCTTGGCTACGTTGGTGCCAGGACCGAAGATAGCTGCCACGCCTGCCTTGTAGAGGAAGTCGTAGTCCTGGGCTGGGATGACACCGCCGGCAATAACGAGGATGTCTTCACGGCCAAGCTTCTTGAGCTCTTCGATAACTTGTGGCACGAGGGTCTTGTGACCTGCAGCAAGTGAGCTGACGCCGAGTACATCAACATCGTTCTCTACTGCCTGACGGGCTGACTCGGCTGGAGTTTGGAAGAGAGGCCCCATGTCCACATCCATACCGCAGTCTGCATAACCTGTTGCCACTACTTTGGCACCACGATCGTGTCCATCCTGACCCATCTTGGCGATCATGATACGAGGACGGCGACCGTTGGCCTGTGCGAATTTCTCTGTGGCAGCGCAAGCATCCTTGAATGCCTGGTCGCCTTTGGATTCTGAACTATACACGTTGCTGATGGTTCTGATGATTGCTTTATAACGACCAACGACTGCTTCGCAAGCGTCGGAAATCTCGCCGAGTGTACAACGCAGACCAGCTGCCTTCACAGCGAGGTCGAGGAGGTTGTTCTCGCTCTTCTTGCCGTCCTTGAACTCCTGTACGCACTTGGTGATTTCCTCCAAAGCAGCCTTGCAAGCAGCTTCGTCACGATTGGCCTTGAGTTCCTTGAGGGCAGCTTCTTGCTGCAGACGAACGGCTGTATTGTCCACTTCGAGGATATCGAGTGGGTCTTCGTGGTCGAGACGGTATTTGTTGGTACCAACGATGGTCTGAGTACCTGAGTCGATGCGAGCCTGTGTACGTGCAGCTGCTTCTTCAATACGCATCTTGGGCAGACCAGTTTCGATAGCCTTTGCCATACCACCAAGCTTCTCGATTTCTTGGATGTGTTCCCAAGCTTTGTGAACCAATTCGTTGGTCAGGGTCTCCACGTAGTAAGAACCTGCCCATGGGTCAATCTGCTTGCAGACCTTGGTCTCGTTCTGGATGTAAATCTGTGTGTTACGGGCAATACGAGCAGAGAAGTCGGTAGGCAGAGCGATGGCCTCATCGAGAGCGTTAGTATGGAGTGACTGAGTGTGACCCAGCACAGCTGCCATAGCCTCGATACAGGTACGACCCACGTTGTTGAATGGATCTTGCTCTGTGAGTGACCAACCAGAAGTCTGTGAGTGAGTACGAAGTGCAAGAGACTTAGGATTCTTGGCACCAAAGCTCTTCACAATCTTTGCCCACAACAGACGACCTGCACGCATCTTTGCAATCTCCATGAAGTGGTTCATACCGATAGCCCAGAAGAATGAGAGGCGGGGAGCGAAAGCATCGACGTCGATACCTGCGTTCACACCTGTACGGAGGTAGTCCATACCGTCGGCAAGGGTGTATGCCAACTCGATGTCAGCTGTGGCACCTGCTTCCTGCATGTGGTAACCCGAGATGGAGATAGAGTTGAACTTAGGCATCTTCTGAGAGGTGTACTCGAAGATGTCGGCGATAATCTTCATGGAGAATGCTGGTGGGTAAATATAAGTATTACGCACCATGAACTCCTTCAAGATGTCGTTCTGAATCGTACCAGCCATTTCTTCGAGTTTCGCACCCTGTTCCAGACCTGCGTTGATATAGAAGGCGAGAATAGGGAGCACGGCACCGTTCATGGTCATGGAGACAGACATCTTGTTCAATGGGATGCCATCGAAGAGCACCTTCATGTTCTCCAGCGAGCAGATGGACACACCAGCCTTACCCACGTCGCCCACCACACGAGGGTTGTCTGGGTCGTAACCACGGTGAGTGGGAAGGTCAAATGCCACTGAAAGTCCCTTCTGGCCAGAAGCGAGGTTTCTTCTGTAGAAAGCGTTGGATTCCTCAGCTGTAGAGAAACCTGCGTACTGACGGATGGTCCAAGGACGGAAGGGGTACATCATCGAGTAAGGACCACGGAGATAAGGAGGAATACCTGCAGTGAAGTCAAGATGCTCCATGCCTTCAAGGTCTTCCTTAGTATAAACGGGCTGAATGTCAATCTGCTCTGGAGTACGCCAGTTCGCGCTGATGCCATTCTCTTTCTGCCACTGCTGACCATTCTTCTCCTGAATGCCAGCATAAATGTCTATATTGTTGAAATCTTTTCTTGCCATAATCAGATACCGAGTTTAGCGTTGTACTCCTTGAGCGTTTCGAGTTGATTAACACGTACATGGATGAAGTTCTCGATGCCAGCGGCCTTGAGTTCTTCTGAGCAAGCAGGAGCACCTGCAACGACGTACATGGCACGACCGTCCAGATACTTGAATGCTGGGATAGCGTATTCTGCATACTCATCGTCAGAAGAGCAGATAACCACGATGTCGGCATTGGCCTTCAGGGCTGCATCCACACCTTCTTCAACCGTCTTGAAGCCAAGATTGTCGATGACTTTGTAACCTGCTGCAGCAAGGAAGTTACAAGAGAACTGTGCACGAGCCTGACGCATAGCGAGGTTACCGATGGTGAGCATGAATGCGATGGGCTGTTTCTTTGCTTTCTCTGTAGCAAGACGAAGCGTTTCGAATTCTGAAGCAAGACGGCTTTTGTTGAGGGAAGGAAGTTCACCTGCACCTTCACCGCATTTGCAGCAGCACTCCACAGGATTCTTGCCATCGCTGGTTTCTGTAAAGTTCGGGAACTGATTGGTTCCAAGGATGAATTCCTTACGCTTAGCTGCATCAGCATGACGCTTGTCATTCGATGCATTCACTGCGTTCTGGATGTTGCCGTTGAGGGTTTCTGCAAGGAAACCGCCAGCGTTCTCCACTTCGAGGAAGAGTTTCCAACCTTCCTTGGCAATAGCGTCGGTGAGATGCTCAATGGTGTAAGAACCACCAGCTACATCAACAAGCTTGTCGAAATGAGCCTCTTCCTTCAGCAGCAACTGCTGGTTGCGGGCAATACGCTCTGCGAAGTCTGTTGGCGTCTCGTATGGCTTGTCGAATGGAGTCACCACGATAGAATCCACGTTGGCGATGGCAGCAGACATAGCCTCGGTCTGAGAACGGAGCAAGTTCACATAAGAATCGAAGAGGGTCTGGTTGTACTCGGAAGTCACAGCACAAACATGCATCTGGCAAGCGCAGTCGCATTTGGGCTCATATTGCTTCACAATCTGTGCCCACAGCATACGGGCAGCACGGAACTTGGCAATCTCCATGAAGTAGTTGTCGCTCACGCCCATGTTGAACTTGATGCGTTTGGCAGCCTCTGTGGCTTCCACACCAGCTTCAGTGAGAATGTTCATGTATTCAGCACCCCAAGCCAATGCATAACCCAACTCCTGATAGATGTAAGCACCAGCATTGTTTAGTGATACAGAGTTGACATTGATGCACTTATAGCCAGGAAGTTCAGCCAGAGCTTCAATGAGTGGCTTAGCGTTTTCCAGCACAGCAGATACGTCCTTGCCCTTGCAGAGAATCTTGCTGATGGGGTCGAAGTTGATGCTTCCCTTCAGGTCGGTAAGAGGGTAGTTCTTCGCCTTGAAGTAATCCACAAGAATCTGTGCCAGCTCTACACAATGACGCTGACAGGTCTTGAAGTTCAGTTCCACGTACTGAGGCAGAATGCCATCAAGCAGGGTAGCGATGAACTCCTTGTTGATGTTCTTGCCAGGAATCTTGAAACCGAGAGAGTCAACACCCTTGTTCAGAATGTCGAGTGCCTTGGCATTTGCAGCCTTGGCATCTTCTACGTCAATCTCTTGACGTACAAACCAAAGATTGTTGTCCTTCTTGTTACCACGAATGAATGGGAATTCACCGGGCAGAGAATCGACTGCTTTGAGGTCTTTCAGATCCTCGCGGCGGTAGAAAGGCTGTACATTGAAGCCTTCGTTGGTTCTCCAAACCAACTTCTTCTGGAAGTCTGCACCTTTGAGGTCTACCTCAATCTTGTCCAACCACTCTTGTGTGGTGGGTGCCTGGAACTCCGAGAAGAGTTTTTCCTTGTTGTTAGCCATAAAATATCAATTAAAATGTTGTAGTGTTTCGCATTTCCATGCAAAGGTACGTATTTTTTCTATATACCACAAAAGAAAAAAGGTTTTTTTTCTTATTTCCCCTTTACCTTATCGCTGTTCTTGTTGACAAAGTCTTTCCAAGAGCTATATTTATGTTCCACTTCAGGCTTACCCATCTGAATGAAGTGGCAATAGGCAGCACCAAGTGCATCGGTGGCATCAAGTTGCACGTCCATGTCCTCTTTTTTGATATGGAGCATACGCTGAAGCATGCCTGCCACCTGTTCTTTAGAAGCAGAACCATTTCCTGTGATTGCCATTTTGATTTTGCTGGGTTCGTATTCTGTGATGGGAATATCGCGCATGATGGCGGCGGTGATGGCTACACCTTGGGCACGTCCAAGTTTGAGCATCGATTGTACGTTTTTGCCGAAGAAGGGGGCTTCAATAGCCATTTCGTCGGGCTTGTAAGAATCGATGATGGAGGTGATGCGCTCAAATATTTTGCCCAAACGGAGATAATGACTGGCATATTTCTTGAGTTCAATGACACCCATTGCCATGAGTTCTGCCTTATTGCCCTTCACGCTCAACACACCATAGCCCATGACGTTGGTGCCAGGGTCAACGCCAAGGATGATTTTCTCTATGTTTGAACTCGCTTTCATCCTCTTATTCCTTATAAAATAAGCCCCCTCCGTGATGGGAGGAGGCCTGTTTTGAGCCGAATGGCGGACTCGAACCGCCGACCCACGCATTACGAATGCGTTGCTCTACCAACTGAGCCAATTCGGCAAGGCAAATAGCAAAAAGACAGTGCCTTTTGTTAAAAGCGATGCAAAGGTAGTGCTTTTTTTTTACTCTGCAAAAACTTTTTCACTTATTTTCCCTAACTTTGCAAGGAAAATGAAGAAAATACGAAAAATAGATGAAACCAACCAGAAAACCGTTATCAATTTTACTGACTTGCCTCGCACTGACAGGTGTGGTGGCAGGAGTTAATCAGTTGTGGGGATGCAAGGGTGACAGACTCCCATCAGAGGTGAATGGGGCTGTGATGCCTACAAGTAGTGCGGAACGTAATGCCGCTTTTGCTGCTCAGGAGGCAGAGAATGCAGGGGCAGAGCCTGATGCCGATGGCTATTATGAGTCGGAGGCGGAGAAGGCGGCAGAACTTGCTATTACGCCTTTTGAGAATTTAGAACAGCCTGCAGAACTGAACGCACATGATGAGTTCATCTTGTTCAAGTCGCAGTTTATTATTTCTTATAATGTGAACAAGTTGTGTCCGAATTATGTGTGCTGGAACTTGACCTCAGAGAGGGCATATGGCAAAGTGCAGCGTTCGAACAATTTTCATGGAGATCCTGTGATGAATGAGAGGACGAGGGTGGAGACTTTCGACTATAATGGTTCAGGCTACGATCGTGGTCATATGTGTCCGGCTGGCGACAACAAGAACACCGACAAAGCAATGGATGAGTCATTTTGTATGACGAACATCTGTCCTCAGAATCACAATTTGAACACGGGCGCTTGGAACGACCTGGAGGTTCAATGCCGTTCATGGGCTAAGAACTACGGTACATTGTACATCTGTTGCGGCCCAATCTTCGACACGAACTCCCCAAAGACCATTGGACGTCGTCAGGGACTGAAAGTTGCTGTGCCAGACCGTTTCTTCAAGGTGATTCTGACCTTGGGACGTGTACCGAAGGCAATAGGTTTCATCTATCCCAACAAGGCATGCGGTGGTGATATGAGAGATTATGCCGTGTCGGTAGATAAGGTGGAAAAGGAGACAGGCATGGATTTCTTCTTCCAGTTGGATGACAAGCAAGAGAAGGAACTGGAGAAAGTTTGCAACCCTGGTGCTTGGGGTATTTAATAGTAGATATTGATAGTTGACAGTTGAAAAAATAAAGAATAATGAAGAAATACGTAAAAGATCTGAAAGTAAAATCGGTGGAGTTTCCGCATGAGTTATACGTGCTGTTGAAACTCACGGACACAGAGCCGTTGCCAGACACGGTGCCTGGACAATTTGTGGAAGTGAAGGTTGAAGGAAGTCCCAAAACATTCCTCCGTCGTCCTATTTCCATCAATTATGTGGATAGGGAAGCGAACGAATTGTGGTTGCTCATCAAGAAAGTGGGAGAGGGCACTCATAAGTTGGCAGCATTGCAAGCGGGTGACACGTTGAATTTGGTGTTCCCGTTGGGTAATGGTTTTTCTCCCGTGCAGAAGCAGGGTGAGAATGTGCTTCTGGTAGGTGGCGGTGTAGGTGTTGCCCCGCTGCTTGACTATGGCAAGTACCTGAAGGAGAATGGCGCAGAGCCAGTGTTCCTGTTGGGTGCAAGGAGCAAGAGTGACCTTCTGGAGCAGGATTTGTTCAAAGCCATCGCCCCTGTTTATGTCACCACTGAGGATGGCTCAGAAGGTGAGAAGGGCTTTGTGACGCAACACACATTATTAAATATAAAGACATTCGACCGTATCTCCGTATGTGGACCTAAACCCATGATGGTGAGTGTGGCAAGATATGCGAAGCAGACGAACACACCTTGCGAAGTGAGCCTCGAAAATATGATGGCATGTGGTTTGGGAGCGTGTCTGTGCTGTGTGGAAAAGACAGTGAAGGGTAACATCTGCGTATGCAAGGAAGGTCCTGTTTTTGATGTGAAAGATTTAACTTGGGAGGTGTAAATATATGGCAGATTTGACGACAAAAATAGCGGGTCTCACCATGAAGAATCCTGTGATGACCGCATCAGGCACATTCGGCTATGGGGTTGAATTTGCAGACTTTGTGAATTTGGAAGAGATAGGTGGCATCATCGTGAAGGGTACGACGCTCCATCCACGTGAGGGCAATGACTATCCCCGTATGGTAGAGACGGCAAGTGGTATGCTGAACTGCGTGGGCTTGCAAAACAAGGGAGTGGATTATTTCTGTGAACACATCTACCCAGAAATCAAGGACATCCGTACCAATATGATTGTGAACGTGAGTGGCTCTTCGTTAGAGGACTATGCAGAATGTGCTGCTCGTATCAATGCTCTGGAGAATATTCCAGCCATCGAACTGAACATCTCTTGCCCCAATGTGAAGCAGGGAGGTATGGCTTTCGGTGTGACTACAGAGGGTGCTTCTGCTGTAGTGAAGGCGGTTCGTGAAGTTTATGATAAGACATTGATTGTAAAGCTTTCACCTAATGTTACCTCTATCGCTGATATAGCACTTTCCGTGCAGGATGCTGGAGCCGATGCGGTGTCATTGATCAATACGTTGATGGGTATGGTGATTGACATTGAGAAGCGTAAGCCTGTACTGAGCATTGCGACGGGAGGTATGTCTGGACCAGCTGTGAAGCCAGTGGCTGTGCGTTGTGTGTGGCAGGTGGCCAAGGCGGTGAACATTCCTGTTGTGGGTTTGGGAGGCATTATGGATGCCCACGATGCCATCGAGTTCTTCTTGGCAGGTGCTTCAGCTATTGAAATTGGTACAGCCAATTTCATCGACCCTGCTGTGACTGTGAAGGTGGCACAGGGCATCAACGAATGGCTTGACCAGCATGGTTGCAAGTCTGTTGACGAGATCGTAGGTCAGTTGAACGCGTGATGAACATCTTTCAGAAACAGAACGCATGATGGACGAGGCTCAGGAGTTGAAGCGTGTGCGCCTCAGAGTGGAGCGCTTGAATGAGCCTTACATGGATGTGCGTTTGGTGGGTGAAGACACCTTGCTGCGGTTGGACATCACGGTGAACCACCACACGATGCGTGCAGCTCAGCTCTTGCACGAGGGCATGCAGCTGAATGCACTTTCCTCAGAGTTGGTGGGCGATGTGTTGCGTCCCCAGTTAATGGTAATCGAGCCGGACTTCCTGCTCGATACGACCAGCGTGACCGGTTGTATCAAAGGGTGGGGCGAGTCTGCATTCAACCATTTCATTGACAAGTTCAAGCCAATGGAAAGTACGGTCTATACACTACTTGGTGACTTTGCTAACCAGTTTCTTGACGACATTCTCAACCTTCCCGATGCTGACTATCTCGCTTCTATGCATAAGGTCTTTGCCGACAGGGCGATAGACGTATGTGCCTGTAAGGAAATTAAGGTCTCCTTTTTTGATGAGACGAAACGCCAGTTTGCCAACATCCAGCAGGTGGTGCAGGAACTGACACAGCAGCCTTATATGCATCAGGGCAAGGTGATTATCCACATTGAGCCTTCGTTTTTCTGCGAGGCATTGGGTTTGCAGGGACGTATGGACTGCCTCATCGACCTTGACAATGATGACTGTTGCGACTCGAACCATCATCACAAGAAATTCCTGATCGAACTCAAGTCGGGCAAGTGGGATGAGTTCTTCCACAAAGCCAAAGAAGAACATCTGATGCAGATGTTGCTTTACAAAGAGATTCTCTATTACAACATGGACGTGAAGCAGGAGGATGTGATGGGGCATCTGCTATACTCCAAATACCCTTACCTTCAGGAGCAGCAGAGCCTCGACGAGATGGTGCTACGCGCAATGGACATCCGCAACAGCATAGTGGCGATGGAACGTGGGTTGACTGAGGGAAAAGCACGTGAATGGGTGCCGAAGCTCACTCCTCAGGCATTGCGGCAGGATGCACGGTGCAAGGATAAGTTCTGGGAAGGGTGGTGCTTACCTGCGCTGCAACCCACGACAGATGTTCTGCACAACATGGACGAACTGACAGCCGAATACTTTTATGCGTTTCTGCAGTTCATCGAACGTGAACAGGCTGAAAGCAAACTGTGCGAGACGGGGCTTAATGCCTCTCGCTCACTCTCTGCATTATGGTTAGATGACCTCGAAACCAAGCGCGACAATGGCGACATCTTCCTGAATCTTCGTCTTGCCGATCTGCGCATGAAGGATGGGGTGGAAGCACTTTGCCTGAAACGTAATGGCGAGGATGATGAGTCACCCAACTTCCGTATTGGCGATGCAGTCATTTTGTATAAGCGTAATGTCGACACGGATTCTGCCACCACTCAGCAGGTGTTCCGATGCAACGTCGAGTCTTATGACTCCGACCGCATTTGGTTGCAACTGAAGTTCACCCAGCGCAACAAGGACATCTTCAGCAAGTTTGATCTTTATGCCATCGAGCATGACCATGTGGATGCCAATTTCCGAAGCCTCTATAGCGGGCTGTTCTCTTTGTTGACCTGCAACAAGAGTCGCCGAGACCTCCTGCTTTGTCAACGCAAGCCAACCAAAGAAGACTTCTTTCTGCTGATGGGACCTCCTGGTACAGGCAAGACCTCCGTCGCTCTCAAACGTATGGTGGAGGAAGAACTGGAGCAAGGGCATCATCTTTTGTTGCTGGCCTACACGAATCGCGCTGTCGATGAGATTTGTGGCATGCTCTCAACTATCAACTCCCAAATTTCAACATTCGATTACATCCGTTTGGGCCGTGAACTGTCCTGCGCACCTCCATATCAAAGCCACCTTCTTTCCCATGCCATCGAGGGGTTGACTAATCGTCAGCAAGTCACGCAGAAGGTACAGGACACTCCCATCTTTGTCTCCACGGTGGCATCGATGAACAGCCATACTGCACTCTTCCGACTGAAGCACTTCCAAGTGGCCATTTTCGACGAGGCATCGCAGATACTGGAACCGCAGATTATGGGCATTCTTACATCCCCTTCCATCGATAGATTCGTTATGATAGGCGACCACAAGCAGTTGCCTGCGGTGGTGGTGCAGAGTGAGGAACGGTCAGCAGTCTCGTCTCCCTTGCTCCGCCAGATTGGCTTGACCAACTGCCGCAACTCCCTCTTCGAACGTCTTTACGAGCAGAACCGCGACAACAACGATGTGGTTGCTATGCTTGACCACCAAGGTCGTATGCATCCAGACATTGCCGCCTTTGCCTCTGAAGCGTTCTACGACGGGCGCCTCCTTCCCGTGGGACTTCCGCATCAGTCGGAAGAACTGCCCTATGTTATATATGATGAAGACTGTCCCATCGAACACCTCATTGCCACCCATCGATGCGCCTTCATCAATGTGCCCCTTCCCATGTTGGAAGACCGTATTCCCAAAGCAAATTTGCTGGAGGCTCGTATCATCGCCCAGCTGGTTAAGGGCATCCTCTCGCTTCACCAGCAAAATGCCGTTTCTTTCACTCCAGAGAGTCAGTTGGGCATCATCGTTCCCTTCCGTCGGCAGATTGCATTGGTCAGGGCAGAGATGGCCAAGATTCTCCCGGAAGTTGCTCCTAATTTGCTGATAGACACGGTGGAACGCTATCAGGGTTCTCAGCGTGACATCATCATCTATGGTACCACCATCACTCAATCTACTGAGCTCGACATCCTCTCCAACCTCAGCGAGACGGCCTCTGGCATTGTGGACAGGAAACTCAACGTCGCCATCACTCGAGCACGAAAGCAACTCTTTGTTTTGGGTAACGAAAAACTGTTGCAAAACAACGCCCTTTACGCACATCTTATCCAATATTGCAAAAAAACTTAACATTTGCTTTCACATCTCCACTATAATCATTATCTTTGCAACCAAAACTCTACTAATCGCTTTCTAATGAGTAATTTGAGAACAATCTTGATGACCTTGGCACTTGCCGTTTCATCCCTGACATTCGCACAAAGAAACAGTACTTATCAGCAGTACGTCGATCAATATAAGGACGCGGCCATCGAGCAGATGCATCGCTACAAGATTCCTGCCAGCATCACCCTTGCACAAGCCCTGCTCGAGAGTGGGGCAGGCACTAGCTATCTCGCCAAGACTGCCAACAACCACTTCGGCATCAAAGTCGGAATGGGCTGGAACGGTCCCTATGTCGTACGCGACGACGACCGGAAGGGCGAACACTTCCGCAAATACAAGAATGCAGCAGAGAGCTATGAAGACCACTCTCAGTTCCTTCTCAAAGACCGCTACAAGCGCCTCTTCGACCTTAATCCACTCGACTACAAAGCCTGGGCACGTGGTCTGAAAGCCTGTGGATATGCCACTTCGCCCACCTATGCCGACCGACTTATCAGCATCATCGAGACTTACGAACTGGACGACTATGATGAAGACCGCATCGGTATGAGGAAGTGGAAAAAGAAAAAGGAGTCCGAGCCAGCACCAGTTGTGCCGACTCGTCACTCCGTTCGTATCGTCAACGGTATCCAGTGTATTACCGCCCGTCAAGGAGACACTTGGGATGCCCTCGCTAAGGAACTGAAGATAGACAAGAAGAAACTGCTGAAGTTCAACGAAGTGGATGAAGACTTCGCACCTCAGCCCGACATGAACATCTTCCTTGCCAAGAAGGCGAAGAAGGCCGATACACAGTATAAGGACTACTGGCACAAAGTCAAGCAGGGCGAATCCATGTATTCCATCTGTCAGTTCTACGGCATCCGCATAGATGCTCTCTACAAGATGAACTTCAAGGACGATTCTTACATCCCCGTGGCTGGCGACCTCTTGAAAGTCAGATAACGTGTTTAACCGTATAAAAAGGAAAGGAGGGGTGCCGATGTGGCATGCCCTCCTTTCGTGTGTATATGAAATAGTCAATGATGCTTATTTCTTGGGGAAGATGATTTGGTAGTTGCCGCTCAGATGCATGAAGGCGAAGAGTCGAAGGAGACCGTCGTAGTAGGCATCAAAGTAGCCATCTTCGAATGGTTCGTGCTTGGCGTTCCAGAGTGCATCGACAAACTCTTTGCTCTTGTCATGGCTGCAGAGCATGGAGGCTGCTGCTGTGGTGGCAACAAGTCCGATGGAATGGCGGAGTTTGCGGAATCCACCTGCGCCAAGAATCTCGTTTTCTTCAGGCAGGGTGCCGTCGGTGCGGTACTGATCCATGAAATCGTTGACGCCTTGTGAGTAGAAGAAGTCCTGGATTTTCTCGCCGTACTGCTGCTGCCATTCGCTGTCGGCACAGCTCCATTCGTAGTCGAGGGTGATGTTCATGGGTACACGCCAGGAGTCGTAGCGGAAGTTGTTGCTGGCGTTGCGGCGACCTCCCCAGCCTTGCATCTCGCTGCCGTCGAATTGGCACATGTCGGGGTTCAGACCAGTCTTTTCGTTGATGGCCTTGTGGAGGAATTCGCGTGACTTCTTGGCACATTCGTTCCAGTAGTCGGAGCGACCGTCGTCAGCCCATTTAGCCCATACTTCGTAGAAGGCTGGAATGTGGTAGGAGGGGTCGGTATAGGTCTGTCCACCGCCGTCTGGTGTGAAGGTGATGAGCTTGGTTTCTGGGTCGATGAGGTACATCTTTGCCTTTTGTGGGGCTGCATTGGCCTGCTGTTGCTGACCCTGTCCCTGTCCGCCGCCGAAGCCACCAAAGCCTCCGAAACCTCCGAATCCACCTGGACGTTGTGGAGCATCATATTCTTTCGGCATGGTGCAGTTGAGGATGCGCTGTGCTTCAGCCTTGTAGTTGATGCCTGTGTCATCGCCCCAGCGGTTGGATGCGAAGATGAGGGCTGTGATGAAGTAAAGTTCACCATCGGAGGCTGCGCCAGGTGAGTTGGGCGTACCATCGGTTCGGCAGCTCCATGCGAAGTAACCCTCACGGATGCCGTCCTGGTGCTGCATGTATTTCTTGCTCCAGCGCCACAGACGGTCGAAAATGTCTTTCTTGTCGAACTGCACGGCAATCATGAGTCCGTAGGACATGCCCTCTGTGCGTGCGTCGTGGTTCTTGATGTCGGACACATAGCCCATTGAGTCGCCCACTTCGAAATATACCTTGTTGGGGCCATAGAAGCAGTCGTTGAACACCTCCTGCAGCTTGGCATCCACGTCTTTCTTCGAGTAACCCATCTCCACGAAGAGGTTTCTGTACTTCTTTGTTTCAAATGCTCCTTTCTTCCAAGGAGTTGCAGCAAAAGCCGTCTGTCCCGCCATCAACAGACAAGCTGCAAGCGCGACCTTAGTCAATAGTTTCACCATTTTTTCTTTTCGGTTAGATTTGAATGAATAAAAATTTGCAAATTATTTGTATTAAAAGACCAAAATTGGTGCCAATAGTTTAAAATGAGCGTGTAATTATTCTTGATGTGTTAAAATTTCGAGAAAAGATGCCGATTTGTTTGGTCAATCCCTTAATAAACCCTAATTTTGTGTCGCAATCTGCATATAACTTATGTACGAGAAGCTTTACCATTTTTGAATACAAACAAAAACCTATACTATTGTTATGAATTTGAAAAAAATGAGATTTGGGGCAATTGCCCTCTGTGTGGTTGCGGCCTTACAGGTTGCAGTCGTGAGCTGTTCTGACGACCCAGGTGTAGAAAACTACTACACCCAGTCGCGAGAGTATGCCTCCAGCTACCTGCAGAATCGCAGCCAGTTTTCTGAGTATCTGAAAATCCTTGAGAAGGCGCGGGGTGAGTACAATCTTCACCTCGTGGACATGTTGGGCACTTATGGTGACTACACGGTGTTCGCTCCCACCAATGAGGCTGTGGAGAAGTATCTGGCGGAACGCGGGTTGAGTTCGGTGGATGAGCTGACGGTGGAAGACTGCGACACCATTGCGCTGAACTCCATCATCGAGGCGGCTTACTTCTCGACCGATGTCAATGAGGGACCTTATCCGAAGTCGAACATGTTGGAGCACATTCTCAGTGTGAACTCCTATCAGGAATGGGATGCACAGAAGAAGGACTCCGTGTTGGCAATGTACATCAATCATAATTCGTTGGTCATCCATGCAGACGACTCAGTGGCTAATGGTGTGGTTCACACGGTGAGCACCGTTGTGGGTTCTCCAAACGACTTGATTGGTGCCGTGATTCTGAAAGACTCCACTTGTCTGCTCTATGGTCAAGCCCTCAGAGTGACTGGCATTATCGACACGCTTCAAGACCATTATGTGGATGAAACCTATGGTTGGAGAACCGACAAGGATCGCATCGACTCTTGCACATGGACAAACCCAAGTCTGCTGATTCTCACAGCATCGGGCAATGAGCGTGACAATGTGGCTTATCCTGTGAAGCGCTACTTCAATTTCTCATGCTTCCTTTGCCCAGACTCCATATTGGAGGAAAAGTACGGTATCAAAACCCTTGATGACCTGCGTGCCAAGGCTCACGAACTTTACGATCCAATGTATCCAGAAGATGCAGATGTGACCGATGAGACCGACCGTCGCAACGCCCTCAATCGTTTCATCTCCTACCATATCATCGACCGTTATGGCGACTACTACAGCTTGACTTGTATGAATAATGACCAATTGCAGTACAACTTCAACCGCATGAAGTACGACATCTGCGACTGGTACGGCACGCTTATGCCTCACTCTCTGATGAAGTTCTCTTTCCCATCGGGTACACAGCCTGGTCTTTATGTCAACCGTCGTGGTGTGCGTCACCATGCCGACGAGCGAGGTGGCTACTATCGTGGCGCAAAGGTGGAGAAGAATTACACCGTGGTAAGAACTGGTTTGAACGGTATCTACCACTACATCGACGACATTGTGGCATACGACCGCAACATGCAGGAAATTGTCATGAACGACTGCATCCGTCTTGACTGTACGACTTTGTCACCCGACTTCATGACCAAGCTTACCGATGGTGAAGTGGCACGTGGTCACGGTAACGGCAGCAACAAATATCCAGGTGGTTCGAACAACTCCGACCCTGCCAACAATAATGGCCGTAACGTCGGTTTCAAGCCAGGCTATGTGCGTAACTTCGAGCTGTCACCTCAAACCCGTATGCATGTCCGTTGCCGCTCACTCTGGTACGGTTCATACGAAGCCGACGAGGTGCTCTTCAAGGGACGTTATGACTTCACCATGAAGCTGCCATCTGTTCCAGCCGGCACTTACGAGGTGCGTATGTTCACCAATGCAGGTTACTCCACACGAGGCATTATTCAGGTCTATATCGACGGTGAGCCACAAGGCATTCCATTCGACATGCGTAAGAACGGTGGCGACCTGTTCAACTGGAAGAGTGATGCTGACCTTGGTGATGAAGAGGCAGTTGCAGCATTTGACAAGGCCATCCACAACCTCGGTTGGATGAAGGGTCCTAAGTGCTATCACTCTCAGCCAAGAACTTCTCCTCCATCAGGAACCGACGAGCTTCGTAACTCCAGCAACTTCCAGATCCGCAAGATATTTGGAACCTTTACCACTGACGGTAAGAGCGACCACTATCTGCGCATTCAGCAGAAGATGGAGTCAGAAGAGAATGAGCTTCCATTCGACTTCATCGAACTCTGCCCAAGCTCAGTTTACAACAGCGAATACTTCAGCGAACCCGTTTGGTAAATCAATCATCAAACAAAAGTTTTGTTGAATCAACGCACATAAAAATCCCCCTCATCCGCAATGGGTGAGGGGGTTCTTTATTGCTATACCTTGACGGTATCAATTCTTTATATTCTATATCAATCCTCGATGTATACCTTGCGAGTGAAACCGTCAGCACGTTTCTCGATGCAAAGACCGTGAGGGTTGGTTAACAAGCGTCCCTGCAAGTCAAAATAGGTCTTGGCAAGAGGATCTGCTGTCTGTTGCAGTTCGTTGATGGCTGAACTCTCTTGGTCGATGATGAAGATGTATGTGTTCAAACTGTTGGCAGGCATGCTGGCTGTGTAGTCATTCAGTGGCTCTTCGATGGTGAAGGGCTGTGACTGACAAAGTTTCGCGGTCTCATTGCCAGTAGAAATCAGGTGCGTGCCGCTTTTCACGTTGTAAGGCATTTTGATTCTCAGCTCATGGTTGGTTTTGCTGGAATTAATGGCCATAACGATGAGCGAGTCACCCTTGATGTAGGCAGAGGTCTCCAACTCAGAGTTTGTGCTGGTGGTGAATGTAGCCTTGGTTTCCAGACGAGTGGAACCTGTGACATGCTTGGAGAAGTGCGACATGACGAAAGCACGAGGCAACGCCTTGTTCTTCTTGTTGTCAGCACCATACTCAGACTCGCCTGTACCCAAGAATGCCCAATGAGCACGCATGTACCAATAGATGTAACCTGTGCAGCCAGCCAACATGCACTCGTTCAGCTCGCGAGCAAATTCCAATTGCTCAGACCAGTTGGGAAGTCGATTCTTGATTTGGTCACTCACGGAGTGCTCCGTCATCCAAACCTCCTTGCCATACTTGGCAGCAAGGACGGCAGCACTCTTCATGTTCCCCAATGGTGGGTGTCCGTAGAGGTGACCCGCGACGATGTCAATCTGCTCACGCGCCACAGGATCGTTCATCAGCATATTGGAATACTTGGGGTCGAAGCCCAGGGGTTCGGCACTAATGAGCCGCACACCCTTGTAGGTTTCCCTGTCAAGCTTGTCGGCATGCTCTTTAACGAGTTTTAGCTGCTGTTCTGGGGTGTAGAGACAGCCCGAATAATTGACCCACCAGTCGGGCTCGTTCTGAATGGACACAGCATCGACATTGACGCCGTTATCCTTCATGTACTTCAAGAACGTATTGAGCCAAGGGAAGAACTTAGCGTAGCAGTCTGTACGCAAGGCACCACGCTGGTTTTGTGGATCGTTGTCGTTCTTATCATTGACTTTTCCACCTTGAGCCTTACCATTGGTCTTGTATTCGCCTGGAGGCGACCAAGGGGTGCCGAACACAATGCCGCCACGCTGCTTGACAATTTTAGCAGAGGGTAGGGAACCCTTCCAGTCGTAAGGGGTATCCCATCCATCATTGATGTCACCCTTGAAGTTGGGCGAAATCTCCATACGCATGATGTTCAAACCAATCTTCGAATTGGGACCATACAGCAGCTTGACAGGAATCGTGTCGTTGCCGAATGGACACATGGCACCATCACAGCAGGCAGCGCCGAAACCTGTAATCGTTTGACAGCGCACGTCCTTCACCATAACGATGTGTGTCATTGCATTGAGAGACATAGTAGCCGTCAACGCAACAATAGGAATTAAGAATCTTTTCATTTTTGTGAGAAATATGAATTTTTAGAAAACGTATTCATTAGATTGTCTTACGATGAATGCATTTGAGTTGCAAAGATACGAAAAAAGAACTGCACCAGGATAGGTACAGTTCCTTTTTAATATATATTATGTGTTTTTTATTCCACCGATGTCCAATTATCCACCGAAATTGTCGAAACGGATCATGTCGTCTTCTACACCCAGAGAGTGGAGAAGGTCGAGCACAGTCTTTGCCATCATTGGAGGACCGCAGAGGTAGTACTCGCAATCTTCTGGATTCTCATGCTGCTTGAGGTAGGTGTCGCCCATCACAGGTGCAACGAATCCTGGAGTGTACTTGATGCCAGCCTCGTCTGCCTTTGGATCTGGACGGTCGAGCGCAAGGTGGAAGTGGAAGTTGTCGAATTCCTTGTCGAGTGCGAGGAAGTCGTCGAGGAATGGAATCTCCTCGAGGGCACGTGCACCATAGAAGTAGTGCATCTCGCGCTGACGGTCTTCTGGAGCGATGCCATTGCCCTTGAGCATGTGCATGATCTGAGCACGAAGCGGAGCCATACCGGCACCACCGCCGACCCAAATCATCTCACGACCAGTACCGTACTGTGGACGGAACTCTCCGTAAGGACCAGACATGATCACCTTGTCGCCTGGCTTGAGCGAGAAGATGTAAGACGATGCGATACCTGGGTTCACATCCATGAAACCTGGACCTTGATCCTTTGGCTTGAATGGAGGTGTGGCGATGCGGACGTTCAGCGTGATGATGTCGCCCTCGTCTGGATAGTTCGCCATAGAGTATGCACGGATGGTTGGAGTTTCGTTGACGCACTTGAGTGGGAACAAACCGAACTTTTCCCATGCAGGGAGATAAGTGTCGCCAATGAGGCTCTTGTCGAAATCCTTGTCGTAGTCGATGAAGAATGCAGGAATCTTGATCTGTGCGTAAGAACCTGGCTCGAAGTCCATGTGTTCGCCTGGAGGCAGAGCCACTTTGTATTCCTTGATGAAGGTAGCCACGTTCTTGTTGCCAATAACGGTGCACTCCCATTCCTTCACGCCCATCACAGAGTCGTCCACCTTGATGTCGAGGTTACCCTTGACCTTGCATTGACAGCCAAGACGATAACCTGCCTTAATCTGCTTGCGGGTGAAGTGTCCCTTTTCTGAGTCGAGAATCTCACCACCACCAGCAACTACCTGGCACTTGCATTGTCCGCAAGAACCCTTACCGCCACAGGCAGAAGGAAGATAAACGTCGTGAGCAGCGAGTGTGGAGAGCAGGCTTGAACCTTGTTCCACTTCAAGCTTGTCCTTTCCGTTGATGGTAATGGTCACATTACCGCTTGGAGAAAGGTACTTCTTAGCAACGAGGAGGATGATCACCAGTACGAGTACGATGATCAAGAAAACAGCGATGCTGTATAATATAAATGTAATATTCATAATTGCTATGTCCTTTCTTCTTTAGAGTTTGAGACCAGAGAAACACATAAATGCCATTGCCATCAGACCTACGGTGATGAACGTGATGCCGAGACCCTGAAGAGGCTTTGGCACATCTGAGTAAGCCATCTTCTCACGGATAGCGGCAAGACCCACGATAGCGAGTGTCCAACCGATACCTGAGCCGAGTGCGTATGCTACGCAGTCGCCCACACCAGAGATGGCCTGAGTGCTTGTTTCAGGATCCATCAGGATGCGCTGCTGCATGAAGAGTGATGCACCCATGATGGCGCAGTTCACAGCAATCAGCGGAAGGAAGATACCCAATGCGGCATAGAGAGAAGGAGAGAAGCGTTCCACAATCATCTCCACTAACTGCACCATACCTGCGATGACGGCGATGAAGAGGATGAATGCGAGGAACGTGAGGTCAACACCTTCTGCAAGAGCACCATTGGCGAGTACCTTCGTCTGGAGCAAATAGTCAACAGGAACTGTGATGAGGAGCACGAAGGTGACAGCCACACCCAGTCCGAACGAAGTCTTTACGGTCTTGGATACTGCAAGATAAGAGCACATACCCAAGAAGAAAGCGAAAATCATGTTGTCCACGAAAATGGAGCGAACGAACAAACTAATGAAATGTTCCATAATCTTTTCTTTTAATTATTAGGTATGTAAACTTATGCTTCTAAATCCTTATTGTAGGCACGATGTGCCCAGATGACACAAGCAACGATGATGAGCGCCATAGCTGGCATCGTCATCATACCGTTGTTGATGTAGAGACCACCATTCTCAACGTATGCGCTGTCAGGGATGATCTGGAAACCGAACAAAGTGCCGAAACCGAAGATTTCACGAACGAAACCAACGACAACCAGCACGATGGCGTAACCAAGACCATTGCCGATTCCATCGAGGAAACTCTCCCAAGGACCGTTCTGCATGGCGAAGGCCTCGAGACGTCCCATCAGGATACAGTTGGTGATGATCAGTCCGACATACACAGAGAGCTGCACACTCACATCATAAACGTATGCCTTGAGGATGTTGCTCACAATCGTTACGAGAGCGGCAACCACCACCAGCTGCACGATGATGCGGATGCGGTTAGGAATAGTCTTACGAATCAAGGAAATAATCACGTTGGCGAATGCTGTGATGACGGTCACAGAGAGTCCCATCACGATGGCCGGCTTCAGCTGTGAAGTGACAGCGAGTGCCGAGCAAATGCCGAGGACCTGAACTGCGATAGGGTTGTTCAAGTTGAGCGGACCCATGAAAACTGCGCCATTCTCTTTTGAAAATAAACTCATATTCTTTGTCCTCCTTTAATTTTTGAATGCTTCAATCGCGCTCTGATTCTCTGTCAGGCACTTCTGAATCATGTCGTTAACACCATTGGACGTGAGGGTCGCACCCGTCACAGCATCTACATAATAGTCTGTAGAAAGTGTAGCTGGAGCCTTGCCCTGCTTGTAAACACCAAGGGCAACCTGGCCGTCCTGATAAATTTTCTTGCCTTTGAAGCCATCCTGGAACCACTGCTCCTTGATGCGGGCACCCAGACCTGCTGTTTCAGATTCGTGGTTGAAGAATGTGCCATACACGGTCTCGCCATCTTTGTTGATGGAAATCCAACCCCAAAGTGGACCCCAAAGACCTGCACCCTTCACGGCAACGATGAGCTTCTCCTCACCATCCACATTGGCTGTGAGGGTAGGGCTGTCAAGTTCGCCGCTGGTGATGACTTCAGCGTATTTAGCTTCTGCCTCTGGATTAGAGAGGTCGCGAATGTTCAATGCAGAAAGAATCTGCTTCTTCGTGTCAAGAGCCACATTGGCATCCTGTGTGGGCTTCAATGCCGAAGCAACGAAAGCGAGGAGGAATGCCACGATGATGACCATCACGGATGCATAAATAATAGTATATGCATTGCCATTTGTATTCATTTTTGCCATATCTTGTGTCCTCCTTTACTTTTTGGCACGCTTAGCGCGCTTGTTAATGTTAGCCTGTACGAAGAAGTAGTCAAACAGCGGTGCAAACACGTTCATCAGCAGGATAGCCAGCATCATACCTTCTGGATAACCAGGGTTGAGCACACGGATGATGATAGCCATAGCACCGATAAGGAAACCGAAGATCCACTTACCACCTTCTGTGCGAGGGCTGGTAACAGGGTCGGTTGCCATGAACACAGCACCAAAGCAGAAACCACCGACGGTGAGCTGCTCCCACCACTCGAAGTTCTGAGCACCGTCGTAGCGGAGGAAGTAAGCCATCAAGGCACCACCCACAAATGTGGAGAGCATGATCTTCCAGCTGGCGATGTTCGCCCAGATGAGGATGACTGCACCAATCAGGATAGCGATGACTGAAGTCTCACCGATAGAACCAGGAATGGTACCGATGATGGTCTGCATAGGAGTAGCTGTGACAGCCTCACCAGCAGCCAGCTGACCGAGTGGGGTAGCACATGAAACAGCATCCACAGCAGGAGCACCGTTGATACAATCGATGTAGTTGCCGTTCACCCAAACCTTATCGCCAGACATCATTGATGGATAAGCGAAGAAGAGGAAGGCACGAGTGACGAGGGCAGGGTTGAAGATGTTCATACCCGTACCACCAAACACCTCCTTGGCGAAGATGACTGCAAATGCCGTTGCAAGGGCAAGAATCCAAAGTGGGCAGTTCACAGGAACGATGAGTGGAATGAGGATACCCGTCACGAAGAAACCCTCGTGTACTTCTTCCTTCTTCCACTGAGCCACAGCGATTTCGATGCCGAGACCTACAGCGTAGCTCACCACAATCTTGGGAAGCATCACAGCCAAACCATAAAGGAAGTTGCCCCAGAGGTCAGCACAAGGACAAGCGTCAGGTGTGCAACCACCTGTCACAAGAGCGTGCTGATAACCAATGTTATACATACCGAAGAGTATAGCAGGAATCAGGGCAATCACCACAAAGAAAATAGAGCGCTTAGAGTCGATGGCGTCGTGAATCTGAGCGCCACGCACCTTAGCTGTCTCGTTTGGCACAAAGAAGAAAGTCTCCGCAGCGTCAAAGAGAGAGCCGAAAGCGCTGAGCTTACCTCCTTCTGAGAAGGTAGGCTTCAAGTTGTCAAGAATTTTCTTAAGTCCCATATTGCTTATTCGTTTTCTTTGCGCAGCATGTCGAGACCCTCCCGAACAATGCGCTGGAGTTCAACTTTCGAGCTATCCACAAACTCAGCCACAGCAAAGTCCTCAGGTGCCACCTCATAGATGCCGAGAGCTTCCATGCGGTCGATGTCACCAGCGATGATGGCCTTCACCAGCTGTTCTGGATAGATGTCCATAGGGAATACAGAGTCATATTCACCACTGAAGATCATGTGGCGATGACCACCCTTCACACGTGCGTCGAGCACATATTCTCTACTCTTAGGCAGGAGCCAAGAGAAATAAGAACGGCTGACGGAGAAGTTCTTGAAACGAGGTGCAATCCACCCGAAGAGTTCGTTGGCTTCGTCACCTTCAGGAATAGCGGTAACCTCGGTGGAATGGGCAAGAAGGAACGCATTCTCGTCTGTCTTCATGCCGGTGAGTGGGTTGCCGTCGATGAGACGCACCTTCGTGTCAGTCTTTACGTTGCCTGCCACGATGTCACCAATCTTGGCACCTACGAGCACCTGCTTGTACTGAGGCTCCTTGATTTCAGAACCAGCCACAGCGATGGTGCGAGTGAGGTTTACCTTACCTTCGTTGAAGAGTCTGCCGATGAAAACGACTTCCTCTGCGCCGATAGTCCATACCACTTCGCCTTTGTTGACTGGATTGATGTGGTTGATCTGAACGCCCACGTTGCCAGCAGGACACTTGCCCTTGAACACGTTGACTTCAGCATCTTGAATGTTGGCCAGCGCGCTGTCGGGCTTCACGCCTACATACACCTTTGCCAGCTTGGCAAGTGCAGAGATACCTGTCTGGAAGTCTGCTTCATTGCCCTTCATCACTACGTCGATGTCAGCAGCGAGCGGCATGTCTGCGATGGCAGACACAAAAATGCCCTTAGGCGCATCGTTTGGATCTGCAACGACGGCATAAGGACGCTGAATGAAGAAACCGAAAAGACCGCTTTCGAGGAGAGCCTCTTTCACCTGCTCACCACTCAGCGACTTCACGTCCTTCTTTCCGAAGTCCACATACGCTTGCTGCGCAGCGGCTTCTACCTGAACGCTCAAAACTTTACGACGGTCGCCTCTCTCCACGAGCTTCACTTTACCCGCAACAGGAGAGACGAACTTTACTTCTGGATGCTGTTTGTTGACAAACAATGCATCACCAGCCTTTACTTCATCCCCTTCCTTGACAACCACCTTCGGCTTCATGCCCCAGAATGCATCAGGCACAAGTCCATAGACTTGAGATGCAGGTGCGGCAGAAACCTGAGCAGCAGCCTTACCCTTGAGGTTGATGTTCAAGCCTTTCGTAATTTTAATTACATTCGCCATAATTTGTTAATATTAACTATGATTTGTTTCTCTCTTTCCTAACAACAATAACCAACGACCATACCGTTGATTCTAAAAACGGCACAAAGGTACTACTTTTAAATGGATTGCCGAAATTTCCGACCACATATTTAATAAAAAACAAAGAAAAAAACATGACCGACGGGATTGGCGTAGGGTAGAGGTATCAATCATGCGGTGTTCTTGTCCCATACAAACGAACCACTTGCTTCATACAACGGAAGATCATCAAGACGGAATGGCGGAAAGCCTTCAATTCCACCTGCCAACCGATGCACAGAAAGCCCGATAAAAGATTTAACTTTTTTTTACTTTTTCTCTTTTAGGCAAAAGTTGACCGATGAAATCGAGTTATCAACAGAGTTATCAACAGTTTTCATCCTCAGAGTGTTGATAACTTTTGCATAAAGTGTTTGTTTATATTAAAAATTCTTACTAAATTTGCAACCCGATAAAGTGGGAATGCCCATTCGTGTGCCTCAAAAGCACATCCTAAACCAATAAAATGCCAGAACAAAGATCCACATCCCGTAGAAAGACAGTCCACAACAGCGAACAAGACCAGCTTGCGCAGTTAGGCAGATTGCAGCCTCAAGCCATTGAGTTTGAGAAGGCTGTTTTGGGTGCGTGCATTATTGAGCAAGACGCGTTCGGCACGGTTTCAGATTTCCTGAAGCCACATTCTTTCTATGAGTCCAAGCATCAGGTCATTTTCCAGGCAATACAATCATTGGCGGCATCCAATTCACCCATCGACTTGTTGACTGTTACAAACCAGTTGCAGAAGAACGGCGAATTGGAGAATGCAGGTGGGGCAGCCTATTTGGCTGAACTTTCCCGTTCCATGCTCTCAGCAGCACATTTGGAATATCACGCGCGTATCGTGGCTCAAAAGGCTCTGGCACGCGACCTGATCAATTATACCAGCCACATTCAGAAACAGGCTTTCGATGAGACACAAGACATCGAGTCGTTGATGCAGGAGGCAGAGGGCAAGCTCTTCGAACTCTCCAAGTCAAATCTAAAGAAGGATTTCACGCAGATTGACCCCGTCATCGACGAGGCATACGAACTGCTGAAGAAGGCTGCGGCACGTACTGACGGTCTGTCCGGTCTCTCATCTGGCTTCGACCGCTTGGATGCGATGACATCAGGTTGGCAGAATTCCGACCTCATCATCATCGCTGCACGTCCAGCTATGGGTAAGACAGCATTTGTGCTCTCGATGGCACGTAACATGGCGGTTGACATGAAGATTCCTATTGCGATGTTCTCCCTTGAAATGGCGAACGTGCAGCTGGTCAACCGTCTGTTGGTGAATGTTTGCGAGATACCAGGCGAGAAAATCAAGAGCGGTCAGTTGGCACCTTACGAGTGGAAACAGCTCGACACCAGAATGCGCGACCTCTTTGGCGCACCATTCTATATCGATGATACACCCTCACTTTCCGTCTTTGAGCTTCGTACGAAAGCCCGTCGATTAGTACGTGATTTTGGGGTGCAGATGATCATTATCGACTACCTCCAATTGATGAACGCATCGGGCATGTCCTATGGTTCCCGTCAGGAAGAGGTATCGACCATTTCCCGTTCTTTGAAGGGTTTGGCAAAGGAACTGAATATCCCCATCATCGCGCTTTCACAGTTGAATCGTTCTGTGGAACAACGCACCAGCAGCAACCCGGATAGCCCAGACAGCAAGCGTCCTCAGTTGAGCGACCTGCGTGAATCTGGTGCCATCGAGCAGGATGCCGATATGGTGTGCTTCATCCATCGTCCAGAATATTATAAGATTTACAAAGACCAGCATGGCAACGACACGAAAGGTGTGGCTGAGATCATCATTGCCAAGCATCGTAATGGTGCTGTGGGAGATGTGCGCCTGCGCTTCCGTAGTGAGTTTGCCCGCTTCCTGAATATGGATGACGACATGCCTCCATTGCCAGAGGATGACGGCACCATCAAGCCCACTCCTTCGAAAATCAATTTGGGTGGGGGCGATGATTCCTTCGATGGATTGGACATTTCTGCCTTCCCGGGCAATAATCCTGGTCCTGCTCCGTTTTAATGAATGAATGAAATAGAAATAAACTCGACACGAGAATATATGTAAGAATTGAATGAAAGAAAAGAACAACTCTTGTGAATAAAATGATTGAATGAAATAAAATTAATTTTCAGATGATTATGCTCTCATTCGTGAGAAGTCGGGGCATACATTCATCGCGAAGTGGTTGCGTGAGCAACGTATCGCCGTATGAATGAAACATTTTTTCTCACTTTATCAATTAGAAGGCGTGGATACTCCTAGACCAAGTTGTGGCCAGGGGTATCCACTTTAATTTTCCTCGATTTCATCGGGGAACTATGTCTCTGGGGAATGATTACTTCTGATATTGATAGCAACCCGCATCGGGCTTCTCGCCACGTTCCACTCCCAATCTGTCCGTTGGATAGAGGGCTGAATAAGCGGTAGAGGCTTTTTCACGTGCCACGCTGGCTGAATCAAGTCTTAAATCATATATATAAGCATGCGTGTCGAACGTCTTGAAATTCTTTTGCTTATATGTTTCCGAATCTTTTGATTCAGCAATGCAATCATGGAAGTAAGTGGCATCGCTCACATCCGTCAGCAACACACAATTGTAGAAGTTCAGGTTGAGCGTTTGCTCACCAGGATTGCCATACACCTCATCGTCAGCATAACCCGTCACGAAGCAGTTGTAGAAATTGACGGACTCCGTTGGATGCTGCTTATCATCCATAGAGTTGCTCACATAGAGCGCATGACCACGATTCGCTTTCCAGGGATAGAACTGTGCCAACGTACAATGGTAGAAATCTGCCTTTCCGCCATAGATGCTGACACAATCCATCTTCGAATTGGATATTTGGGTGTTCGCCACCAACGCATCTGCGTCCAACAGATACAAGCCATAGCCAGACACATTGTGGATGACAGAATTCTCAATCTTCAGTTTACCATCGATTCCTTCGCATATGATTCCATAATTACCACTATGGATGTCTGCATAATTGATGGTACATTCCTTGCAAGTCGAAGACAGGCGGATACCTCCCCATTGGTTCTCCAGACGGTCGTATGGCAGATAGGGGAACATCTTGTCCAAGCGGTCGCCACGTATGACGACAGGCTTCTCCTGCGTACCTTCAATCTTCAGGGAACCATGTACAATCAGACTGGCTCCATTATGGAAATAGAGGGTTGTGCCTTCCTTGATGCAGAGCGACGCATCCTTAGCCACCACCAGGCTGTCGTAGATGACGTAAGGCAACTCATTGGCAGTCATCTCCTTGTCCACTTTCAGAACTTCTGCACGCAAGGCTTGCATGTTCTGTCCTGATGCCTCCAGCACCACCTTCTGCTGCACACCGCTTTCGAGCGTGAAGATGACGGCATCTGTGATTTTTGTCGGTTCCATCGAGGAACTTGTGGGGATATTGACCTTCACGAACAGAAAGACGCTATCTTCTTTCAGCACTTGCACATCGTCGAAGGATGTGCCGCTCTGACCATCCACATTGATCATGAAGCCGGATGTTCCACCCGATTCCAGTTTCACATTCTTGATGCGCAGTCCCTTGCTGTTCCTGTTATACACCTGCACATCCTCCGTTGTTGAGGTGATGCCTGTAAACACGGTGTCAAACCGGATGGTGTCCTGACTGAATTTCAACACAGAGCCCCTGTCGGCTGTGAACGTGTTGTCATCGGTGCACGAACAGAACAGGGCAGGGAAGAGCAATGTTATCATTGCCCCCAATATCATGATGTGTGCTTGTTTTCTCATATATATAAAAAAGGAGTGAACCATTCTAATAAACGAATGATTCACTCTTTTTATTGTATATCAAGGTTGATTTATGCTTGTTCCTTGAGCATAGCGTCGATGTTGGCAGCAGCCTTGCGACCGTCACCCATAGCGAGGATGACAGTTGCACCACCACGCACGATGTCACCACCAGCGAAGATGGTTGGAATGTTCGACTGCATCTGGTCGTTCACAGCGATGGTGTTCTTGCGACCCAGTTCGAGACCTTCTACAGACTTAGGCACGATTGGGTTTGGAGACACACCGACAGCCACGATGGCCATATCGATGTCGCGAGTCACGATCTTGCCCTCCACTGGGATAGGAGAACGACGGCCAGAAGCGTCTGGCTCGCCCAATTCCATCACCTGGAGCTTCACCTGCGTCACATTGCCCTTTTCATCGGCGATGTACTCGATAGGATTGTGGAGCGTGAGGAACTCGATGCCCTCTTCCTTCGCGTGCTTCACCTCCTCCAGACGTGCTGGCATTTCTGCCTCAGAACGACGGTAAGCAATGAACACGTGCTCGGCACCCAGACGCTTGGCTGTACGGCAAGAGTCCATAGCGGTGTTACCACCACCCACAACCATCACGCTCTTCGCCTTCACGATTGGCGTGTCAGAAGCTGGGTTAGAAGCATCCATCAAGTTCACACGAGTGAGGTACTCGTTGGAAGACATGATGCCCACGCTGTTCTCACCAGGAATGTTCATGAAGTTTGGCAGACCTGCACCCGATGCCACGAAGATAGCCTTGTAGCCCTCATCTTCGAGCTGCTGGATGGTGATGGTCTTACCCACGATGCAGTCCTTCACGAAGTTTACGCCAATCTTGCGGAGGTTCTCGATTTCCACATCCACGATGGCGTTAGGCAGACGGAACTCAGGAATACCATACTTGAGCACACCACCAATCTCGTGCAATGCCTCAAATACAGTCACATCATAACCAGCCTTAGCCAAGTCACCAGCACAAGAAAGACCTGCAGGACCAGAACCCACGATAGCCACCTTCTTGCCGTTCTTTGGAGCGCACTCAGGCAATGCCATCTTGCCCGACTGACGTTCGAAGTCAGCAGCAAAACGCTCCAGATAACCGATTGCAACCGGCTTGTGACCCATCTTCACGTGGATACACTTGCTCTCACATTGCTTCTCCTGTGGACATACACGACCGCAGACAGCAGGCAGGGCAGAAGTGGACTTGAGCACCTTGGCAGCCTCCAAGAACTGACCACGCTCGATGTTCTTCACGAACGATGGAATATTGATGGCAACTGGGCAACCCTCCATACAAGAAGGCTTTGCGCAGTCGAGACAACGCTTAGCTTCAGTCAGTGCCTGTTCAACGGTAAGACCCGTGTTCACCTCCTCCGTACGAGTGGTGGCACGATAGACAGGATCAAGCTCACCCATCACGCAACGCTCAATCTCACCTCTCTCCTTCGCCTTCATGCTGCCAAACAGCTCCTTGCGCCATGCAGCATTGCGGTCAGTCAGTTCAGAAAGGGGAGTGTCAGAAGTCATGCCAGCAGCATCAGCCGTAGCTTCCTTCTTCTGAGCGGCAGCCACACCTTCCACATGTTCTTCCAACTTCTTCATCTCCTCCAACTCCTGTGGCTTGAATGCACCCATGCGTTTGAACATCTCATCGAAGTCCACCTCGTGACCGTCGAACTCAGGACCATCCACACAAACGAAACGAGTCTTTCCACCTACCGTGATACGGCAAGCACCACACATACCCGTACCATCCACCATGATCGTGTTCAACGACACATCCGTAGGCACATTATATTTCTTTGTCAACAAACAGCAGAACTTCATCATGATGGCAGGACCAATGGCAAAGCACTTGTCCACCTGCTCGCGCTGAATCACCTGTTCGATACCGACAGTCACCACACCCTTCTGACCGTATGAGCCATCGTCCGTCATGATGATGACCTCGTCAGAGTGCTTGCGCACCTCATCCTCGAGGATGATAAGTTCCTTCGTGCGACCAGCCAACACAGACACAACCTTGTTGCCGGCAGCCTTCAACGCCTTGATGATAGGCAGCATAGGAGCCACACCCACACCACCGCCAGCACAAACCACCGTGCCGAACTTCTCGATGCGGGTAGCCTGACCCAGAGGACCCACCACGTCCGTGATGTAGTCACCCTCATTCAGGTTGCAGAGTTTGGTAGAAGAATAACCCACCTTCTGCACCACCAGCGTGATGGTACCAGCTTCGATGTCGCTGTCAGCAATGGTGAGCGGCATACGTTCGCCCTGTTCGCCAACACGAACAATCACGAAGTGTCCAGCCTTACGAGACTTAGCGATGAGTGGTGCTTCAACTACAAGCTTGAACACCTTCTCGCTGAACTGCTCTTTCTTAACAATCTTATTCATAATAATATCTTTTTACCATTAAGTTACGTAAAAAACGGTGCAAAGGTACAAAAAAATCTCCTAACCCCCATTCATTTTGTCAAAGAATCTTTATAAATATGTGTAAAATTGTCGGGAATCAACCTCAAACAGGGGTTCACTTGGGTCTTCTCCATCTTCCAAATCCTCTCATCGGCCGCTTGCGGCCTAGTTTTTTACGACTAATCCGCGTTGCGGATGATTGGGGGATTGAATAGATTATTTTTCTGTTGTCAAGTTGCTTTCACTTTTAGATTTTAGTTCTTAGTTTTTCACTTTCATCGTGTGTTTTCAGCCCCTTTTTCACACCCTTTTATTTTGCCGCCGGCAATCCACCCTTTTGCCGTCACCTCTTTGATGCTTTGCCGTTAGCAATTTAAATCGTTGCCGACGGGGCATTTTTCTCTGTCTTTTAGCCCCTTCGTGGCGGTCTTCAGGGTGTTAGTGAGATTTTCTTTAGTTACGGTAAAATCTCCATTTTTTATCTATTCGCACCAACGCACCAACGCACCAACACACCAACATTTGGAAAATGAGCGTGACGCGTGACACGTGACTTTAGGTGAAATTGAATGATGGCAGATGGCAGATGGCAGTTTTCTAGGGAGCCGATTCCTTACAGCTTACAGATTACAGTTTTCTATGGACAGCCTTTTCAGGAAATGACGAATGTTTACCAGTGACGAAAGTCAACCTTTTCAGGACGAAATGACTGACGAATGTGATACAGAATACAGAATACAGTTTTCTCAGCAGCAGTAAAAATTTGGAACAAAAAATTTTAATATATATATAATTAATAATTATATATATATTAAGAGTATATTTACTCATTTTTCTTGCCAGTCTGCATTTCGCTCCCTAGAAAACTGTATACTGTATCACTGTATCATTTTGCCCTCGTAAGAAAACTGTAATCTGTAAGGCGTAAGACATTCACACGCATCCTAGAAAACTGCCATCTGCCATCTGCCATCGATTTTTGCCAAAGTCACAAAGTCACGTGTCACGGCGTTTACACCAAATGTTGGTGCGTTGGTGCGTTGATGCGTTGATTCTCCAACAACGCACGCTTATCACTAAATAACTTGCCTCTGCTGAGAAATACTCGTGCCTTAATGAAAAAAGTTAGGGAAATGTTTGGTGGTTTCACATATATTTATTTACTTTGCCATCGAGAAAAGAACATTTCCCATGAGTACAAAGACAATGACAAAGATGATAGCCGAATATTTCAAGACCCAACCAGTCTTGAAAGCTTGGTTGTTTGGTTCTTATTCGCGTGGTGAGGAGAGACCTAACAGCGATGTGGACATACTTGTCCTCCTTGATCACTCTCAGCCGGTCGGGTTGAAATTCTTTGGCATGTGGAACGACTTGGAACGAATGCTCGACTGTAAAGTTGACCTCGTGGAGGAAGGCGAGCTCCTGCCTTTCGCCGCAGAAAGTGCTAACCGTGACAAACGACTGATATATGAGAGAACCGCTTAAAGACCGTATTAGGTTGGAGCACATTGTTGCCTCTGCAGCCAACATCGCCCGTTATACAGAAGGAAAAACTTACGACGACTTAATGGCAGACGATATGATGTGCTACGCTGTTGTCTATAACATCCTTGCCATTGGTGAGGCTGCATATCATTTGACAAAGGCTTTCCAAAGAGAACACCCTGATACGCCATGGGAAGACATTATGAAGATGCGCAACATTCTGGCTCACGATTACTACAAACTGAAACTCCAAACCGTTTGGGAAGTAGTGCAACACGACTTGCCCCCTCTCCGTGAGCAAGTCGCCCGTTATTTGGCCGAAACCGATTGGGACGAGTGGGAGAAGAACGTGGTTGTGGTGAACGAAACCGCGGCTCACAAGAGCCTCGTGCAGACTGCTGGCCGAATGAAGCTGCGCGGTTACGATACTGACGAAATTTGCAAAATAACAGGATTGCCTCGCGAAGAAATAGAAGCATTATAAGCGTTATGGAGAAGATGAATGATGATACTACATTGTCGCTAAAAAAGATGGAGTTCATTCAGAAGATTGTTTCGGAGCGTAGCCTTGACACGCTTTGTACGTGGATGGACATGTACGACGAAGCACGCTTTGTGGCTGCAATGGATAGCGAAGAAGATGAACTGAAAACGGAACGATTGGAGACAATGAAGAAGTTCAAATTAAAAGGATGAATTAAAACTATTCGTCTAACCCCTCAAAGCCTGAGTGGCCTAACAACATAAAGACAACCCAATAGCATTTTACATACTTGATATATTAGGCACAAAGTCCCACGACTTGTGCCTTTTTTGTGCTTTAATGAACAAAAGTTGCAGCAAAGTATTGGTGGTTTTTGTATGTCTTTTGAGGCTTTTAGAGTGGGAATTTAAGGAAATTCGTTCCTTTTTCGAGTGCTTTCTCCTAATGAATGATGGATTCTTGATGATTTATATTGTTGTAAATCAGTCTTTTATACAAACAATCGTTGCAGTGTTGCAGTGTTGCAGTTAGTTTTGGGACTATCCAAAACTCCAAAAATGGTTTTATATTTATATATATATAAATATAAGATTTTTTTCGACTTTTTACCTATTGTATTTTGAACTGCAACACTGCAACACTGCAACGCACTTTTTCCTGATTTGGTTGACTCTGAAAAACTTTTTTGTGCTTTTATTTGGTGGTGTGGGAGGATTGTTGTAACTTTGCGGAACAATCCAAATTAATCACGCATTCATTTGGACATGTGAATCTTTTTTCGTAACTTTGCAACCGAAAGAAAACTACAGATCATTTCATACAACATTAGATTATATATTCAGTAGATTATTACATTTGAAAGAGATTATCTAATCAAATCCAGATGAATAGTTACTAATTATAAATCTTTTAGAATATGAAAAAGACTGTAGGGTGCTGGAATCTCATCGTACCAAAAATCAGAATAGTGTTCGAGATTCTGGAACGCTTGTTGAGAATCGTTTGGCTTTGCCTGCGTTTTCTTTGAAAGCTTCCATACATTATTCTGTCAGTGGCGGACTTGTTCTGCCGCTGACCTCCTATCAAAGATTTTTACACTTAAAATTTTAAAACTATGGAACAAAAAGAAGAAACAAAAGAAAAACGAAACATCGTATTTTTCGATTTGTTGGCTAAAAAAGACCTCTACACTCCAGTCACACTTTCGCTTAAATTTCAGCATGAAGTTGGAGTAGAAACGTTTTTGCCCGATGAAATCAAGAGGGCTTGCGAGGTTTCTGAGATAAAAGGAACACCATGTAACCTTCGCTTTTATGATTTAGGGGAAAAGAAAAAACTCACAATTAAAGACGTTAGTCAATTCCCCTCAGGTGAACTTACGGAGGCAACAGAAGAAGAGATAAAAACATGTGAAAAAAAACTATCAGAATTCAACATATTATGAAAACAACAATTCTTAAATCTATGATGACGGTGCTGGTGGCACTGTTCTCGCTCCATGTGCATGCGTATGATTTTGAAGTAGATGGTATATATTATAATATTTTGTCATTAGCCGAGCCTTTCACTTGTGAAGTAACTAAAGGGGGGTATTCAGGTGATATATCTATCCCTGCCTATGTTTCTTATAAAAATAGATCCTTTAAGGTTATTGGTATAGGAGCAGAGGCTTTCGCGAAACGTTCTACTTTAACATCAATCTCTTTCCCTAACACAGTAACATATATAGGGTCAGGAGCTTTCGAAGGGTGTAATTTAGTTGGTACAAAATTCGAGATACCTCAGAGTGTAACAACTATTGAATCTAGAGCATTTAATAACTGCCACTTTGATGATCTTATTATTCCTTCTCTTCCTAACTTAGACTTATCTGTATATGCGAGCATTAAAGCAAATGTGATTACATTACCCTCAACAATACAAAAATTGGACGGTTTAACTGGTATATCTTGTTATGAATTGATACTACCTTCATCGGTTACAGAGATTGACAGTTACGTGGGATTTGTGAAAAAATTACGTATTCCAAAGACTGTAAAAAAAATCTTAGACGATAACGGCAAATTGTATGTACCGTATGTCTTTAACTGTGATACTCTAATCATTGAAGACGGTGACGAGAATTTAGAAATAGGTAGTTTCTATACTTATAATGGAAGTTTTACTTATAGAAAGGGTGGATGTATACAAAACTTTTCTTACGTGTATATCGGCAGAAACACTAATATTTCTAACCTTTTTTATGATTCCAAGTCGACTGATAATAGAAATGAAGCGTCATGGACATATAATCAACAAAAACACGTGAAAACAATAGAAGTCGGTCGAAAATGCACAGATTTCACCATTCCTTTATACACGTGGTATGGAGGCGATGTTATAGATAAATATCCCCCATTGCCGATACTAAAGAAAATCGTTTTACATAACATAACTCCTCCAACATTATCTGCATATTTTACGAAAAAACAATATATGGAAGATGTGCAGATTCTTGTACCTAAGGGTACAATAAAAGCATATCAGTCTGCCGAAGGATGGAAAAACTTCTGGAATATAGAAGAATATGATGATGTTACGGCTCCCATACAATCATATACTTTGACTTACATTGTTGATGGCGAAACATACAAAACATACAAAAAAGAAGAGGGAGCAACCATTACTCCTGAAGCAGCTCCATTAAAAGATGGCTATACCTTCTCTGGTTGGAGTGGAATACCCACAACAATGCCAGCAAAAGATGTGACAGTAACGGGTACATTTACTGCCAATACTGTAGAATATGTGGATAAAGCAAGTGTTGAGATTGATGGCATCTTTTATCGATTGAGTGCCAAGAGTCGTTCGGCGGAAGTTATTGCAGGAGCAACAAAATATGCAGGAGCCGTAACAATTCCCGCAACGGTACAGTTGAATGGTGCTCCATATTCGGTCACATCCATTGGCACGATTGCGTTCAAGGATTGTAGTGCTTTGACCTCGGTAAAGATACCCGAAGGCATCACATCCATTGGGATAGGTGCTTTCACTGCCTGCACAAGCCTTTCATCCGTGAGCCTTCCTAACAGCATCACAGAAATTGGCAATTCTGTCTTTTGGGGATGCAAAGGATTAGAATCGATAAAAATTCCGAGCAGCGTCACGACTATAGGAGAGTTTGCTTTTGTGGATGCGGGATTGACTTCTTTGACCATTCCAAGTAGTGTTCAGTCTATTCAGCAGCACGCTTTCCAAGGCTGTAAGGGGTTGACTAATGTAACCATCCCTGGAAACGTTGTGTCAATTGACGAGTATGCATTTTGTGGCTGTGACAACTTGTCTTCCATTACTCTTGAAAATGGAGTGACTAATATTGGCGAAAGGGTCTTTATGAGTTGTGGAAACTTGGAAACGGTTGTTTTACCCAATAGCTTGGAAGTGATTGGACCATATGCCTTTGCAGGTTGTAACCAAATGAGAACGATGGATATGCCTAATAGCGTGACGACTTTGGGCGATGGAGCATTTTTGCAATGTGCTAATTTGGAGACTGTAAAACTCTCGGCAGGAATAAAAACTATGGGCACATATATTTTCCAGAAATGCTATAATCTCAATTCTGTTATCATCCCAGGTATAAAGACGCTGACAGAGGGAATGTTTATGAATTGTAGCAATTTGATCCAGGTGGAAATGACGGAAGGTGTGGAGAGTTTAGGCTTGGGAGTTTTCTACCATTGTACAAACTTGCCTTCTATCACAATTCCTCAAAGTGTAAAGTCTATAGGCCAGAGAGTCTTTGAAGGGTGTGAAAACCTGACTTCTGTCACAGTCTTGTCAAATACTCCAGCAACTCTTACGAGTTCTTCCTTCGAGAATGCATCGAAATCTGTCCTTTATGTGCCGAAGGGTAGTCAGAACACTTATCAGTCTGCTGCTTACTGGAAAAATTTTGCTTTGATTGTAGAGCCCTATTATATACTGACATATATGATTGATGATGAAGTGTATAAAACTGTGAATGTGAATTATGGGGAAAGCATCACACCAGAAGCAGAGCCAACGAAGGAAGGTTACACTTTTAGTGGTTGGGGTGAGATTCCTGCCAAGATGCCAGCAGAAGATGTGACAATCATAGGAAGTTTCACATTGGTGGATGCGATTGAAGATGTCCTTGTCGATGATGAAAAATACCAAATCTATATACCAAATGGAACACCCGTTGATACCTTACAGAAAGGTGTGAATATTCTCTATTATTCTAATGGCTCTATAAAAAAAGTTTATATCAAATAATCATTAAAAAACAAATTATGAAAACAACAATTCTTAAATCAGTGATGATTGTGCTAGTGGCACTGTTCTCACTCAACGCAAATGCGCAAACTAAAATTGATGGACTTTATTATTATCTGTCAAGTGGCAATAAGTTCAATGGGTGGGAGCATTCTGCGGATGTTGACGATGGAGATGAAACTTATACGGGAGAAATAGTAATCCCATCATCTGTAGTATATGATGGTGAAGTGTACCCTGTCACGAGCACAAGCATGTGGTTTTTATCTCAATGTTATGATGTGACATCGGTGAGTTTAGGACGTAACATTAAATCCATAGGTCAAGCATCATTTTATGAATGTTCAGGTCTTAAAGATGTTTATTGCTATGCGAAAGAAGCACCAGAGTTTCTGTCTCCATCTGCCGCATTCTTTGGCCTTAATCTCAAAAATGTCACACTCCATGTGCCAAGTGGTACCTTAGATAAATACAAATCAGCATCGACTTGGAAAGATTTTGGAGAAATCGTTGAAATAGTTATACCAACCCATACCTTAACATACATGGTTGACGATGAAGTGTACAAAACTATTGAAATGGAAGAAGGAGAGGATGTAAAGGCATTAGAGGAGCCAACCAAGGAAGGCTACACATTCTCTGGCTGGAGTGAAATCCCTGCAACAATGCCAGCAAAGGATGTGACTATCACGGGTAGCTTTACATTTGTAGATGCAATTAAGGATGTCATTGCAGACGATAGCGAGTATAAAATCTTTACACCTGATGGCAAGCCTGTTGAGAGTTTGCAGAAAGGTGTGAACATCATTCGTTATGAAAACGGAACGACCAAGAGTGTGTATGTGAAGTAATTCTTATCATATATAAACGAATGAAGGTGAGCATTCGATTGGAGTGCTCACCTTTATTGTATTAGAAAAGGCTATTTGTCATCTCCACATGACATATTCAAATCAATCTATTAGAAAGAAGAAGACAAGGGCACTGCCCTGATTCAGGGCACTGTCGCGATTTGCGACACGGCCTCCATGACCATGTGGATGAAGAAGACAAGCTGGGTGAACGAATCGTTATGTCAGGACTTTTATCCCATTCCTTTCATGCTGAGCTGCATGCGGCCACGTTGGAGGTCTATGCCGATGACGCGTACATTGACGTGTTGGTGGAGCTGTACTTCTTCTGAGGGGTCTTTGACGAAGTGGTCGGCGAGTTCGCTGATGTGGACGAGTCCTTTGGTGTGGACACCGACATCGACGAAGCAGCCGAATTGGGTGATGTTGGTGATGATGCCTGGGAGCACCATTCCTACCTGCACATCTTCGAGTTCCTTGACGTCTTTGGAGAATTCGAATACGGTGAGCTGCTGTCGGGGGTCACGTCCTGGCTTGTCCAGCTCTTGCATGATGTCTTGCAGGGTGGGGAGTCCGACTTTATCGGTCACGTAGCGGTTGATGTCGATTTTTGCACGCAGTTCCTTGTTGCTCATGAGTTCTGCGACCGTGCAATGGAGGTCTTTTGCCATCTTCTCCACGATGGGATAGCTCTCAGGATGGACGGCGCTGTTGTCGAGCGGTTGCTTGCTGCCGTTCACACGCAGGAATCCAGCTGCCTGTTCGAAGGCTTTGGGTCCCAGTTTGGGCACTTTCAGCAGGTCTTTTCGTGAGGCGAAGGCGCCGTTCTCGGCTCTGTAGCTCACGATGTTCTGTGCGATGGTGGGACCGAGTCCTGAGATGTAGGTGAGGAGGTGCTTGCTGGCTGTGTTGACGTTGACGCCCACCTTGTTCACGCACATCTCTACGGTCTGGTCGAGCGAATGTTTCAGCTCTTTCTGATCTACATCCTTCTGGTATTGTCCCACGCCGATGGAGCTGGGGTCTATCTTCACCAGTTCGGCAAGTGGATCCATGAGTCGGCGACCGATGCTGACGGCGCCACGTACGGTCACGTCGTAGTCGGGGAATTCGTCTCGTGCCACTTTCGAGGCAGAGTAGATGCTGGCACCATCTTCGCTCACCACAAAGATTTGGATTTCCTTGGGCAGACCGAGGGAACGCACGAATGCTTCCGTTTCGCGACTGGCGGTACCGTTGCCGATGGAGATGGCTTCAATCTTGTATTGCTTGGTCAGCGTCCAAAGCTTGTCGGCTGCTGCACGCCGTTCATTCTTGGGAGGGTGGGGGTAGATGGCTTCGTTGTGCAACAGATTTCCTTCGGCATCGAGGCACACGACCTTGCAGCCCGTTCGAAATCCTGGGTCGAGCGCCAGCACACGTTTCTGTCCGAGAGGTGGCGACATGAGCAGCTGTTCGAGGTTCTTCACGAAAATGCGGATGGCTTCCTTGTCGGCGAGTTCTTTCGAAAGATTGGCGAATTCCGTCTCGATGCTGGGTTTGAGCAGACGCTTGTAACCATCCTCGATGGCATCCCACACGAGTTCGGCACTTCGGCTGGAGTTGCGCAGGAACTGCTGGTCGAGTCGGTCGAGGCAACGTTCGTCGTCGCCGCTGATGCTGACGCGCAGGAATCCTTCGGCTTCACCCCGTCGCATGGCGAGCAGACGATGGGAAGCGCATTTGGAAAGCTTTTCTGAGAAGTCGAAGTAGTCTCTGTATTTGGATGCCGCATCAGCCTCTGTGGTGTCTCCCGTCTTTTCAGAAGAAGCATCAGCGGTCTTTTTCAGTTTGCTGGTGATGACAGCATCCTTCTTGAAGTTGAAACGCACGATATTGCGTGCCGCTTCGCTTTCGCTCACCTGTTCGGCGATGATGTCCTGTGCGCCCTGAATGGCTTCTTCGGCAGTCTTCACGCCTTTCTCCTCGTTGATAAACTCCTTCACCTTCTTGTCGATGTCGGCATTGGGGTTCTGCAGCATGAGGAAGGTGGCCAATGGTTCCAATCCCTTCTGTCGTGCCACTTCTGCACGGGTCTTACGCTTGGGCTTGTAGGGCAGGTAGATGTCTTCCAGTTCGGTCGAATCCCATGAGCCTTCGATGCGTGTCTGCAGCTCAGGTGTCAGCTTACCCTGTTCCTCGATGGTCTTCAGGATGGTCTCTTTGCGTTTCTCCAGTTCCTTCAGCTTCTCCAGTTGGTCGCTGATGTTCGCCACCTGCACCTCGTCGAGCGTGCCCGTCACTTCCTTTCTGTATCGGCTGATGAAGGGAATGGTGCATCCCTCTTCCAGCAGTCCTACAGTACCCTGCACTTGTCGTTCGCTGATGCCCGTTGCTTTGGCAATGAGCTTTGAAAATATCGGATTCATGTCAATCTTTCTTGTTGGGTTGTTAATCGGGGCACAAAGGTAGGCATTTTCCTTGTTGTTTGAAAGAAAAGTGTTAATTTTGCAAAGTTTTCATTTGACTTTTCCATGTTTCAATCGTATAATGGTCAAATAGCAACATCAAAATGGTTCAGATAGAGACGGACATAGTGGCCAGGTGCCAACGAGGCGAGAAGGAAGCTTTTCGCTGGGTGGTGCAGAAGTATCAGCGGATGGTGTTTTCGTTGGCGCTAAAGATGTTGTGCGACGAGGAGGAAGCGAAGGACATGTTGCAGGAGACGATGATCAAGGTGTGGCAGAACATGGGTGAGTATGAAGTGGGAAAGAACTTCACCACCTGGATCTATACGATTGCCGTTCGACTGTGTCTGGACCGATTGAAAAGCATGAGGAGGACGGTGCCGATGCCTGAAGATGAGAAGGTGCTGCGGCGATTTGCATCGGACACGGACACTCACAGAACATTGGAGAACCAAGAATGGGTGGCAATTGTGAGGATGCTGGCGGATAATCTCAGTACAAAACAGAAATTGGTGTTTACGCTGGTGCAGCTGGAGGGACTTTCGTCGCAGGAAGTGGAAGAGATTACAGGCTTTGATGCCAAACAGGTGAAGAGCAACCTGTATGTGGCTCGACAAACTATTCGTGAACAATTAAAAAAGTTAGGATATGACACAAATGGATGACATACTGGAGAGGCTGAAAGGTCAACAGCCGATGTTGGAAAACCCCGATGAAATGGTCGATTCCATCATGGCGAACCTGCCAGATAGAGAAGAGCAGGGAACTGGGAGCGAGGTGCAAGAGGACAGGAAGGGACATGCTTTCTTGACAGCCTTACGCATCATCACATCGGCTGCCGCCATACTGCTGATAGGACTTTTCATCTATGTGAATCAACCGATACAAATGACGCCTGAGAGCGCCAACACGTATAGGACTTACGTTCCGCAAGGCAACACGCTCGAGAATTTGTACACACGTTCCTTGCAGAAGAGTCAGTCAAATTTAATCAGTTACACCCAATTCAAACAGATGCTTTATGAGAAAAATTAGTTTATATCTGATGCTCTTGACATCAGCTGTGTTCATCGCTTCGTGCGAGAAACCCAATGTGCGCATGCACACCATCGTTAAAGAGGACGGATGGATTGAACGCCAAATCACGTACAGCACCATCATGTCGCAGGAGGAGCGCGATTCCCTCTGGAAAGGCGACAACGTATGCTGGGCAGAGCCTGTGCCTGAGTGCCTGAACATCGATGCCTTCATGGGCTCCAACACCGAAGTGAACGGCGACACGGTGACCACCACCTTCTCCCGCAGTTTCCGCTCGCCAGAGGAGATGTGCGAGCAGACACCTCTGCAACTGAACGGCAGACACCTGCAGTCGAGTGCCAAACTGGAGAAGAAGTTCCGTTGGTTCTACACGGAATACATCTACGAGGAGACTTTCAACACGGTGGCTGACACCTTCAAACTTCCTGTCACGAACTACGCCGATCAAGATGTTGTCAGTTACTGGTTTACGGGTCAACCCAACCTGCTCGAAGGACTTAATGGGGCGGAGGCATCTGAGAAAATCAGCAAAATGGAACCATTTGTTACACAATGGATTAACGACAATCTTTTCAAGATGGGCTTTGACTACATCGTCAACCACTACGACTCCATTCAGAACCCTCCAGTGGATAAGGAAAAGTTTGTGGCACTCCAAGACTCGTTGGCAAAATCTATCATGAAAGACGAGGACAAAGCCGAATGGGATGCAGCCGAAGAGTTTGAGAAGTTCTTCCATTCCAATGCCTACGCACCCTTCTTCGACGATGAAACGCCACTTGGAGAGGGTCTGTCAGAGGAACTGTCCAACAAACTCAACATCTTCTGGTTCTCGGTGCCTTATACCCTCGAAATGCCTGGCATGATTGTGAATCCTGGCACGGGAATCATCAAGGATGGCATCATCCACTATTCGCTGACATTCGAACGGCTCATCCCTGGCGACTACATCATCACGGCCACATCACGTGTCACGAACATCTGGGCATATGTTGTCAGCATCCTCATCATTCTTGCCGCCATCTTCCTTTTCATCTATCAAGGCAGAAGAAAAAAATAAGTTAATCACGTTCGGAAAAATTCGAATATATTTGGTATTTCGCTCACTTATCCGTACCTTTGCAGCCCTAAAGCATTCAGGGTATGGTACATTTGGACAAGCAACAGACACGTGAGCAATATGAAGCGCTGGATAGCATCGCGTTCATCCAATGGGTGACGGATGGCTATCTGGCGGCTATTGGTGGTGCATTGACAGCGGAAAACATGGAGATGCTGAGTGCAGAACAACATGCTGTGCTGTGCTATCGCTATGTGCTGGACGAGGTGATGGAAGGTGGATTCATCCAACTGATCCTGAACGGATTTGCACCCTACGTGCTGGAAGGACCTTTCCCGATGGTGGTGAAGAAAGAGTGGGGAAGCGTGGAAGGTCAGGAGAAGATCATGAAGGACTTCTCGAAACTGTTGTATGCAGCGAAGTCGGAATACCACAAGCATCAGGAGGAACTTTCGCAGGACATGAGCGACGAGGACTTCATGGCGCTGTATGAACAACTGGAGGAACTGAATGAGTTGGGCGATGACTTCTTGGACGAGCATCAGGAGGAAGTGAGCCCAGCTGTGGCGAAGATGATTGTGGAGAACTTGGAAGTATATGTGTAGCGGTTAGTGGTTAGCGGTTAGAGGTTAGCGTTAAGTTTGAATTATGGCAAAGAATAAGATAGCGAAGAATCAGCAGGTGAATATCAAGAACAAGAGGGCGGCGTTCGAGTATGAGTTGATCGACACCTTCACGGCTGGTATTGTCCTGACAGGTACGGAAATCAAGAGCATCCGTGCGGGCAAGGCGAGTCTGGTAGACACGTACTGCTATTTCATCAATGGAGAGTTGTGGGTGAAGAACATGTATGTGGCGCAGTATCTGGCTGGTTCCTACAACAACCATTTGGAACGTCGTGAAAGGAAGTTGCTCCTCAACAAGAAGGAACTGCGCAACCTCCAGAACGACACGAAAGCACCTGGTTTTACCATTGTGCCGGTGCTGCTCTACATCAACGAGAACGGCTTGGCAAAGCTGGACATTGCGTTGGCACGAGGTAAGAAGGAATACGACAAACGACAAACCATGAAGGAGAAAGAAGACAGGCGGGAGATAGATAGGGCTAAAAAGAATTCATTATAAGTTAAAAACTAAAAACTAAAAGTTAAAAGTATAAGTTACCATTGGACAAAAGATACTTTCACTTTTAACTTTTAGTTTTTAACTTTTAGTTTTATGAAAGATATCATCAAGGAACGCATACTGGTGCTGGACGGTGCGATGGGCACGATGATTCAGCAGTATGGGTTGACGGAAGAAGATTTCAGAGGCGAGCAGTTCAAGGATGTGCCTGGATTGATGAAGGGCAATAACGACATCCTGTGTCTGACCCGTCCTGATGTGATTGCCGACATCCATCGGAAGTATCTCGATGCGGGTGCCGACCTCATCACGACGTGCACGTTCTCGTCACAACGGGTGTCGATGGCTGATTATCAAGTGGAGGACTATTGTCGTGAGATGAACTTGGCAGGTGCGAAGATTGCCCGCCAGTTGGCTGATGAATACACGGCGAAAACACCGATGAAACCGCGTTTTGTGTTGGGCGATGTGGGTCCTACGAACAAGACGTTGAGCATTTCGCCCGATGTGAACAACCCTGCCCTGAGAAGCCTGACATACGATGAACTGGTAGATGCCTACGTGGAGCAGATGGAAGCCTTGTTGGAGGGTGGGGTTGATGCCTTGCTCATTGAGACCATCTTCGATTCGCTGAATGCCAAAGCTGCCATTTATGCCACAGAGAAGGCGATGGAATCGCAGAAAAGACGTGTGCCGCTGATGCTTTCCATTACGGTGAGCGACACAGCTGGACGTACCCTCTCTGGACAAACTTTGGAGGCGTTCTTGGCCAGCGTACAACATGCTGACATCTTCTCCATCGGATTGAATTGTTCATTTGGTGCTCGCCAACTCAAGCCTTTTTTGAAGGTGTTGGCAGAGAAAGCACCTTATTATATCTCAGCACACCCGAATGCAGGACTGCCCAATTCCTTGGGACTCTACGACCAGACGCCCGACATGATGGCGGAACAGGTGAAGGAGTATGTGGACGAGGGATTGGTCAACATCTTGGGTGGTTGCTGTGGAACGACTGAGAAATTCATCGAACTCTATCCCGCCTTGGTGGAGGGGAAGAGGCCGCATGTGCCTGTCGACAAGCCTCAGAACATGTGGCTGAGCGGCCTCGAACTGCTCGAACTCACCCCTGAACGGCGTTTCGTGAATGTGGGTGAGCGTTGCAATGTGGCTGGTTCACGCAAATTTCTCCGTCTCATCAACGAAAAGAACTATGAAGAAGCCCTTTCCATCGCACGAAAGCAGGTGGAAGACGGGGCGTTGGTGCTCGACATCAACATGGACGATGGACTCTTGGATGCCAAGCAGGAGATGGTGACGTTCCTCAACCTCCTGATGAGCGACCCGGACATCTCGCGCGTGCCGATGATGATTGACTCCAGCGATTGGGAGGTCATCACGGCTGGCTTGAAATGTGTGCAGGGCAAGAGCATTGTCAACAGCATCTCGTTGAAGGAGGGCGAAGAGAAGTTCCTCGAGAAAGCCCGTGAAATCAAACGCCTGGGTGCTGCAACCGTCGTGATGGCATTTGACGAACAAGGACAAGCCACCACGTTTGAGCGCAAGATAGAAATCTGTGAACGTGCCTATCGTCTGCTGGTGGATCAGGTGGGTTTCAATCCGCTGGACATCATCTTCGACCCCAACGTGCTGGCTGTTGCCACAGGTATGGAGGAGCACAACAACTACGGATTGGACTTCATCCGCGCCACCGAATGGATTCGCAAGAACCTGCCAGGAGCGCATGTGTCGGGCGGTATCAGCAACCTGTCCTTCTCTTTCCGAGGCAACAACTACATCCGTGAGGCGATGCATGCCGTGTTCCTCTACCACACCATTGCGGTAGGTCAGGACATGGGCATTGTCAATCCTGCCACGCAGGTGCTCTACAGCGACATCCCCGATGACGTGTTGACTGCCATCGATGATGTGCTGCTCAACCGTAACCCTGAAGCGACAGAAAACCTGATTGAGATTGCTGCTCGCATCAAGGCCGAGAAGGATGCTGAGAAGGAAGCCCTCAAGAACGGCGGCGTCTTACCTAAGAGCAGTGCTGACGATTGGCGAAACGGCACCCTTGAAGAGCGACTGAAGCACGCGCTCGTGAAGGGCATCGGAGACTATCTGGAGGCAGACCTTGACGAAGCCGCCCAACAATACGACAACCCTGTGAAGATTATCGAGGGACCGCTGATGGATGCGATGAACACCGTGGGCGAGCTCTTCGGCAGCGGCAAGATGTTCCTGCCCCAAGTGGTGAAGACGGCACGAACGATGAAGAAGGCCGTGAGCATCCTGCAACCGCTCATCGAGGCAAGCCGTTCGGAGGGAGCGCAGAAGGCCGGGAAGGTGTTGCTCGCCACCGTCAAGGGCGATGTGCACGACATCGGCAAGAACATCGTGAGCGTGATTCTCGCCTGCAACAACTACGACATCATCGACTTGGGCGTGATGGTGCCCACAGAAACGATTGTCGATAGAGCCATCGAGGAGAAGGTCGATATCATCGGGCTTTCTGGCCTGATCACCCCTTCGTTGGAGGAGATGGTGAACGTGGCTCGTGCGCTCGAGGAACGTGGTGCCGACATCCCCATCATGATTGGTGGTGCGACAACGAGCGAACTCCACACGGCCCTCAAGATTGCGCCCGTCTATCATGGTCCTGTGCTCTGGATGAAGGACGCCTCGCAGAATGTCATCGCCAGCGCACGTCTGCTCAATCCCGACACGAGAGCCGAACTGACCGATGAATTGGACAAGAAATATGCTGAACTCCGTTCCGAAAAGGGAGCAGGGGAGTCCAGCATGGTCAGTTTGGAAGAGGCGCGCAAGCGCAAACCTAATTACTTTGATTGATCACCTTTTGCAGTTCTTCCAGGAACCGGGCGGCCTGTCTGCCGTCCATCTGTGCATGGTGGAACTGGAAGGAGATGGGCAAGGTGGTCTTCAGCCAGCCCTTGCGGTAACGGCCCCAGGCCAGAAAGGGGTTGTTGTATGTGCCGCTGTACTGATTGACGATGCAGTCGAGTTCTGTGCCTGTGACGGCTGATGTGCCTACGATGACGGCCTCATCGTCGAGGATGTCCTGACAGGTTTCGCTGATGGTCTTTGTCAGATGCGTGTAGTTGGCATTAAAAGTCTCCAGATCGTCGCTGACTGCCACGTCGCAGAAACTGAGTCCCCCCTTGACGTTATCTGCTATCACGTTGATGGCCATACGGTCATATTTGTACAGCTTCCCATTTTGTGACAACATGTAAAACTCCTCAATCTTTGATGCTGCCTTGCCAATGCACCAGCACAGCAGCATATTGAATTTCATGCCGCGCCGCCGGCTCACCTTGCAGAGCCTCGTCACATCGAAGGTCTTCGTGAGCGTCACCATCGGCATGGGCGACTTCATCCACAGCTCAAAGGCGATGGCTCTATTCGTGTCCTTGGGATTGATTTCCTGTTTCATCGTTTTTATGATTATAGTTGACATACTCCATCTCATATCCTTTCCATTTCTCGCCATCAATCATGTAGGAATCTTCACCCGTAATCTTGAAACCTACTGACTGATAGCATTTAAGGGCAGAAGGGTTATCCGCAAATACTCCCAGAGTAATGGTCTTTACGCCCATCTGATTACATGCATGATCGATGGCAAGCTGGAGAAGTCGCCTGCCATATCCCATGCCTCGCTTTGTGTCATCAACAATAATGAAGCCGAAACGGATGATGGATTTACCTGCACTCGGATAGCGCAGCAAAATGTGTCCGACGATCTCTTCTCCATCAACCATTGTCATTGGGAAGAGATTGTCGCCTTCATATTGTGCTATCATATCCGAAGGCTGAGCAGGATAATCCTTATACCTGTCAGCACTCCAAAGCCGGAAGGCATGCTTGTCCTTGCACCAACTCAGTATGGCCGGAGCATCTTTAGAATTGAATGGTCGAAGTGTCATCATATACTTTCTCCTAACTCGAATGCCTCGTTCAAAGTATTGTTATTCTGAATGTACAGCGGTCGCTTCCCCTGAGAATCGTATTCTCAATCCGAACATCGAATTGGCTGTCCGGCTCAAGTTGCGACAAGATATATAGAATGCTCTGCCGCGAACACTCACATTGCTGCGGATGGTTTCTCAGCCCACATTTAACTTTTGGGCACGAACATTCCAGATAACTCAGCTCATAAACCTTTCCTGGCTCAATCACCCTACCCGTATAGGACTTGCTGTTGTATCCTTCCGTATAGATCCTGTCAAAATCCCCTTCATACTTGGCATATATTTGCTTATGTATCTGGAGAACATGATCTTTTACACATTCGATGGCTTCTTCTCTATAACACATAGCTTCCAAATTTTCCTTCGCCTCTGCACAGTTCTCCCAAATGGCGCCAACCTTCTTGCACGAGTTCTTGTCGGGGCACTCGCCACAGGTCTCGTAACCCTTGGCGGCTACACATTTATGTACCTCGCACATGTGGCTACAGAAATAGAACTTGACACCTTCCACACGGCAACCCGTACAATTAATGCTCTCAGGCGTAATCTGGTCGGTGTGATTCATTTCGCACCATTTTTTAGCAACCTCGACGCGCATTTTGTCGTCGTTTTTCATCGTGGCGATGCGAGCCTCACAGGTCTTGCAGTTGATGCCACAGCAAGCAATCATTTTATTCATATTTGTTTTGTTTTTACTCCTGGCCAGTAGCACCATGC
>Ga0310695_10000644_pt1 | contig 88161 bp, 75 predicted proteins | sample RumenRJG_04DNA_FD_203882 | JGI IMG/M metagenome (GOLD analysis project Ga0310695, IMG submission 203882) | Bovine rumen microbial communities from Lethbridge, Alberta, Canada - RJG_04 (v2) (version 2) | ecosystem: Host-associated > Mammals > Digestive system > Stomach > Rumen | place: Canada...
TCACTCTCATCACGTGCGGAGTGCGCCAGTGCCCTGGTCACTACGCCGCCTTTTCCCATCATCACATTGTCCAGCTTCAGCCAATCAGGCAATGCTGCTTCTAATTCCTTCGTTTTCATTGTTTATACTGTTTAAGTTGTTATCGTTTAAAAGGGGAGAAGGTGTGCCAGGGCCTCTATGTTCTATTGATGGGCTACGTCGCGTCGCCGCTTCCGTCACCTTCTCCCCGTGGCCAGTTTCCACGACAGCCGCTGTTTTTAATATAAATCCTCAAACTAAAGGGGGAGGCCGTCCTAGGCTTTTAATCCATGCGTGACGTTACCGTTTCCGCCGACCTCCCCATGACCAAGCACCTTTGGGACGTGGATGGTATTTCAAAAGCGGCCCGCACCCAAATTATTATCACACAACTTATATGAAATCTCACTATTGGCACGGAGCGGGCCGCAGAAAGCTCAGTTCACAATCTCTATACCGGTTATCTCACTCAGCGCGGCCAGCTCCAGCTTAGTGAACGGTGAGCCGTTCAGTTTGCCATACCATGCAGGATAGCTGATGCCCGACACCTCGAGGAACTTGTCACGCAGCGCTGCACGTTCCTGTTTGGGCAGCGCCATGTAATACTCTCTAAAATTTTTTTTAGTCGAATTGTTCATAATATTTTGTGGATATGAAATAAAATTATTAATTTTAGACTGCAAAACTATAAAATAATTTAGTCACTTGCAAATAATTTAGCCGATAACTTTAAATTTTAATAGTTGTTAACTTCAAAACAATACAGTCATGGATATAAGTATCATCAGGGAATTGGCCGAAAAACATGAGGGAGGAATCAAGAAACTTGCCTCTGAAATAGGCATGAGCGAGGCAAATCTTCACCGCTGTATCAACAATAATAAGATTCAGGCTGGTGACTTAGAAATGATAGCCATTAAGCTGGATGTGGACATCAGAACGTTCTTCGACATCAAGGCTCTTAAATTTGATAGCCTTAGTTCCGAAGATAAGAACGCGGGATTGCTGCAGTTATGCAGGGAGATTGTGATTAATTATCAGCAGCGTGACAAGGTAATGTCGCAGCTGGTGTCGATGGTCAATTCAATGCAAGACTAGTTATGTGGAGGAAAGACAGATTTCAAGCAGACGTGAAGAGGGTAGGGCGCAGCAAGGTGGCTGCCGACCTCTTCGGTGACAAGTCCGACACCACCGTCAACAGCTACTATGGTGAGAAGGCCAACATGAATCCCTCCCTTCTCACGATCGAGAAGTTCTGCAAGTATTTCGACCGTCCTGTAAGCTACTATGTAGATGTAGATTACAGTCCCGACGGTGAAGAAAAAGTTTCGTCACCATCCGAAACGTCCTACCTGCGCGAACTTCTCCAGATGCAGAAGCAGTTGCTCGACGCCAAAGACGAGCAAATAGCCCTGCTGAAAGCCCAGCTGAGCAAACAAAAAGTTCAGTTAGAATTAAAGTAATATTCAGTTACGACTGAAATATTTCATAGTATATCAATCACTTACCGCAAAAGGATGAAGGACGATTTCAGGACATCACCCGTCATTATTTCCATCACAACCTCCACCTATACCTTATATATAATATAGGTGTTTCTCCCGTCTCTGCTATCCTGTCACCTCGACTGAATAAAAAAATAAGTGTGTGCTCATATTGGGCACACACTTATTTTTCTTGTACGTTTAGTATTTAGTTCTTGACGATTTTTTTATTGTTTTCAATGACGATACCACGGGTGGATTCCATGGCCATTGATCCGTCCAGACGATAGACACGGGATGCTGGGTGCTCTACGATTACGGCTTTCACGCCAGTACTCTGTCCTGTCTTTTCCTTGTACTCCTGCTGAGCCTTTTTCATCTGGGTAATGAACTCCTCGCTACCTTGCAGGGCGCAAAAGCCGATGCTGGCGGCGGTGCGGCTGGCATCAACGTCACTCTGCCAATGGGCACCCACGATGACGCGGCTATTACAGTAATCCCAGCCACGGCTGAAAATCTCATCGGCGCGCTCAGGAGCAATTTGGGCTAGCAATAGCGAGATTCCCCATCCACGCAGACTATGGCCTGAGGGATAACTACCCTCTCCGCGCAGTTCATCCTCTTCGTGAGAGGGCATCGAATCATTGAAACGCTCGAAGGGGCGCTGCCTTTTGTAGTAAGCCTTGGTCTCCTTGCGCATGGGGTCAGTGGTGGCCAGGCTAGTCTCCATGAGTTTCCATATTTGGGGCGTATTGATAGGAGTGATTTCTAGTCCGAATGCATCTTTCCATTGGAGAAAGAGTTTAGCGTGATCGTTCCATTCGGCATCTGCGATAGCCAATGCAACTCGGTCAGGATCCTGACGCTGTTGCTTGCCCCAACTGTATCGGACTACATCATTGGCAAACTCAGGGCTGTCGAATGAGGGTGGAGCCGGCATGATGTCAATGAGTTTGGGCAGTTGGTCGAGTTCATAATACGGTGTCATGGCATCATTCTGTGCAGAAACGCTTGTTGCCATAAATATGGTGACTATGGCTATGAGTACCTTTTTATTCAAGTTTCCAGACGAATTGTCATTTTGCAGACATTGTGTTTTAGAACTTGTAAATACACTGCTGTTGCAGATGTTGAGGATGCTTGTAAGCATCCAAAATGCGAATCTTTCTGTTTTCATTCTTTTAAATATTTATTGTTAATGTCTTGTTTCAAATTGCGGGTGCAAAGGTAGGGCTATTTATACATGTTTGTATGGCAGCAACGGATTATCTGCAAAAGTTGTTACGACACCAGGTCGTTTTTGCGACAAAAAGCACGGTTTCCTAAGAATCTGTCGTAATGTCATGAATTCGTACGGACAACATCCGCCGCGACGCTCCCTGAAATGGGGAAATGTCGCGGCGGATGGGATTATCTCTTTTCAAGAGCTATACCTCGAAAGGCATTATCTTTTTTGTTGTTCTTCGAATTGCTATCCTCGGTTACAACCGGATGAGCGTTGACCCCTGCTGGCCTATCTTCACGGCATAGACACCGGAGGGTAGGCTGTTCAGCATGACAGTCCCGTCGGTGGCACGTGTGTTGAGCATCTGTTGGCCGTTGAGGTTGTAGATGGTCACTTGCACGTCGTTATATCCGTCTATATTCAGGATGCGACCGTGGAGGCTGACTTTCGCTTGCTGGCGTGGCAGATCGGGGATGGATGTTTCGATGTTAAGCAGTTTCAGCAGTCCTGCGTATGCGTCAATCTCGCCGTAGCCGTACACGTTGTTAGGATAGGGGAGCGTCGGGTCGAGATGTTTCGATGTGGCAGCGATGGCTTCTTTGACTTCGGCCAGCGTCAGATTGGGCTTGGCTTGCAGCCATAAGGCCACGATGCCTGCCACGACGGGTGATGCCATGGATGTGCCAGACATGGCGACCATCTCGTATGTGCGGTTACCCATTTGCCATTGTTCTATGATATCGCTTTGATTGCGTTCTGAGGTGGCCATGCTCTGTTTAAGATTGCTGTTGTTGGAAGAGATGATGTTGTATCCTGGAGCACAGACGTCAGGTTTGGTGCGACCGTCGAAGGTGGGGCCGGTGCCACTCCAACTGACGATGTTGTTATCTGAGTAAAGATTGCCGGATTGTATGGCTTTTCCGTTTCTGTTGACAAGTTGGTTTCTGTGGCTGGTGGCTCCCACGGCCAACACACAATCGTATGCAGCAGGAGCAGTCACGGTGTGATCAGCAAGGGATGTGGAAAAGCCTTTGGAGAATCCGATATGATCGATGGCGCCGTTCATGACGTAGTCCTCATTGCAGGTTACCGTCATCCTAGCACTTCTGGCGCTGGTGCCGTCAGGATAGTATTCCCGTATGGGCATTATAATGTCAAACTTATAGGCAACCCGTCCGTCAGGTAATGTCTGTTTGTGATACGGGACGCTCACTTCGTCTTTGTAGAATCCAAAATAGTGCGTCTTTCCTTCATTGTCTTCCCAATAGCAATACTGTCCATCGGCGTTAGGATCCCGGGAGTCGAAGACGGCCTTGGCATTTCCGTTTGTTAATGTAGCAGAAAGCGTGATTTCGAAATCGCCCTTGGTCGTAATGAAAAGTGAATATGGGCTCTCGTCTTTAGCGTTCTCACCAAGGTAGTTGAGGCTTTCGTTGAGGGTCTCGTTGGCTTTCATGGCGCGGTAGTAGTCGGTGTCGGAGTTGTTGCCTGCGCTAGCAACGATGATATGTCCGGGAACCTTAGCCATCTCGTTGAACACTTCTTCCTCCAGCGAAGTGTCAAAATAGAAATTCTGGCTACATCCCCAGCTGCAGTTCATGACGGCGGGCATGTTCTGCTCTGTGGCATAATCGAAGAAGTGTTTGATGCCGAGCAGGCATCCTGTTCTCGAAGCATCCCACTGATAATATTTGTCGACCTCAATATTGTTGGAACTTGCTTGCTTTATATCTGCTATCATCAGATCGCCCAGCGATCGGTTTTCATCATAAGGATTATTGCTGGAAGTTCCAGACATGAACATGGCAATATCTGACTCGTAGGCGATACCGCGATACTTACCGTCAAGCACTGGACTCCCTGCGGCAATGCCGGCCACATGGGTGCCATGGTTTTTGAGTGAGTCGATGGAACCACAAGCCATGGCCAGTTTCTTGGGAGTGTCATAGAGCGATCCGATGCCGAGATAGCCTTCCGTGGCTCCACGTCCGGTATATATGTCCCATGCCCAACGGATACGGGTGGTGCCGTCTGCATTTTGGAACATTGGGTGGGTATAGTCAAATCCGGAGTCGCAGATGCCCACGAGCACGCCCTTTCCAGTGTAGGCCTGAGGCAGATTCAAGCCTTGATAGATATTGGTGACTCCTGTGGTGCCCGCCGTCTGGTCCATCTGTAGTTTGGGAGATTCGTTCAGTTCTATGCGGCGGACGTCCTCGTCGTTTGAGAGTGCAGCCATGCGGCTTAGGGGTACGATGGCGAAATAGATATTTCCAATGTGGTCGAGCACACGTACACCCTGACGGGTCAGTGCCTCTTCTGAATCGGCCTTGATGAGAGGCATGAGAAGTTCATCCTGTTTATCCTGCAACGAGGCTCGAGTGTGCATGGACTTGCTTTCATAGTGGTTCAACTTGCTGATCAATAAACCTGACAATTTGTTATAGTTTGCTTTCTGTGCCATCACTGCCTGCCCTATAATGAGAAGGAGTGCAATAATAATGCTTATTTTGCGTTTCATATACTTTCTTTTTTTTACTATTTCTTTACCTATGATATGTTCACGATTCCAGATGCAAAAGTAGTTTTCAGCTATTGTGTCACTTAAGTACTGTTTTTTTCATTTCTTTCTTTTTTTTTTGTTAATGATATTATTGTTTCTAAATTCGGGTGCAAAGGTATATCATTAATTTATGGGTAAGTGCGAAAATATTGTTTTTGTGTTAGAGTTGTAGCGACACAGCATGGTATATGCGTCATATTGCGGGAGCCCCTGCAGAATCTGTCGTACAACTGTATCAATTTCAGTTTTTATATGCCCAAAGTTATGCTGGTCTCGTATATTTTTTGTACTTTTGCAATGAGAATTAAACTTAATACATACAATTATGATACTTTTTGATCAAATCAGTGAGGACATCAAGGCGGCTATGAAGGCTCGTGATAAAGTGCGACTGGAGACGCTTCGAAACATCAAGAAAGTTTTTCTGGAGGCAAAGACAGCCCCGGGAGCCAACGATACGCTGGCAGATGCTGACGCGCTGAAGATTATCGCCAAACTGGCAAAACAAGGTAAGGAAACCGCAAAAACATATTCGGATGCCGGCCGGCAGGATTTGGCTGATGCCGAATTGGCGCAGGTAGAAGTACTGGAAAGTTACCTGCCCAAGCAACTCTCTCAGGAAGAGATAGAGGCAGAGGTGAAGAGAATCATCGCTGAGGTGGGGGCTACGAGTATGAAGGAGATGGGTAAGGTGATGGGCTCTGCCAGCAAGCTGTTGGCCGGCAAGGCTGATGGCCGCGTCATCTCTGAGATTGTGAAGAAACTCCTGGCTTAAGAAATTCATTAAAAACGGGGACTGCCGCTGCAGCCCCCGTTTTTATCAACTAACCTAAATAACTAACTTAAAACTTATGAATCTATATATCTAATCTAATGAGAGAAAATTTCTTTTTGTCTTTTGACATTGCAAAGATACGACGGATTTTGTGGCCGCGAATCATTTTCTGTGTTTTTCTCTTCAATTAGTTGCGACACATACCCTATATTGCGACAAACTTTGAGAGGCCTCTCTGAATTTGTCGTAACACATTGAATTATTAACGAAAAAGTAAGTGTTGGATCAGGATGTAACTGACGGTCTTATAGCCTATATTCAATAAACGCCGTAACTTATTACCCAAAATGTTTGCCGTTTCAGAATAAAAGTATATATTTGCAGCATGAAGAAGTTCTTTATAACCGTAGTTACGCTGTTGGTTGTAATAGTCGCCATTCTTATCCTCGGAAATGTGATTACTATCGGGGACAAGATGACTCAGGTGTTCGGTGTGCCTTATTTTGAATATGCTTTCTATATTCTGCTTTTCGGCTTGCTGGCCTACCTTATCATCACGCCCATTCATCAGATCTATTCTACGCCTGAGTTCCCGGTGATGAAGGTGGACGAGGAAATGGGCGACCGTGATGCTGAGAAATACTGGAAGGATCTCTGTTCCTTCGCTTCAACCCTGTGTTCCAATTGCTATTATCTGCCCGAGAACCTCCGGATAGCCCATCAAGCAGAACTATCCACAGAATTGGCTGATATCCGGCAACGACACGATGTGGACGAACTGAAAGCCTTCCTGAAGAAAGAGATTGACATTCGCCTGAAGCGAGTTGACAAACTCATTATGAACTATGGAACGAAAGTGTTCATCATTGCCGCCATATCTCCTTCAGACAGGGTTGACTCGATGTCGTCACTGGCATTGAATTTCCGGATGATCGGCGATATCATCAAGGCTACAGGATTTCGTCCTAACAAGCCCCAAATGATGAAGCAATATGTACTCATTGTGAGTGCATCGCTCTTCAGTTATTACGTTTCGAGTGATATTACGGGGAGTCTGGTAGAGAATATTGATATGGCCGATATTGACCTCTCGGATTTGGATCTCTCGGATTTGGATTTCTCATCGGGCGTTACTCAGGCTGCTAAGATTATTCCGGGAAAACTCCTGAAACCGTTACTTGACGGTGTATCAAGTAGTATCCTGACGCTCATCATCGGATATGTGGCCAAATACTATCTGATGAATGGAGCCCGCGAACTGAAAGGCCGCAACGGAGCGAAGGCCCGTAAATCTTCCATGAAGAAGGCCATCCTATCCATTCCCGATGTTTTCAAGGTCGTTTCTGAAAACCTGGGAGGACATTGGACCAAAGGTATGAACTGGTTGATTGAGCAGTTCACCAAGAAGAAACACGACGTGGAAAAAAACAGCCTTGACCGGCTTGCTGAGGAACAGGCCGATCAAGGCAGGAAGAAGTCTTTCTTCAGGTTTTGGAAACGGGGGTGACTTTTACCAGTCTTCGTCTTCGTTGCCGACGATACCGTTCTTAACGGCTTCTTCTATCTTGTCGATAACGGCATTTGAATAAGCGTGTGTCATCACAAGGGCCTTGGCACAAGTGCGCTTCTGGGCGTCGTTTTGTACAAAGGGATAATGACGGGCGATCTCCCATTGCTTGTCGTAGAGATTAGCATTCGTTTTGTCGTCAGCCTTGCGCTTGGAGTCGCCTACGGTGCGTTCGTCTGCGAGTACTGCGGTCAGCCATCCACCGGATATGTCACTCAGAATTTCGTAGTTCTGCACCGTATAGGTGACACGGATACGGTTGTCCTTGATGTCGATGCGGATGATGGGGGTGATGCTGACGGCATATCTGTTGATAGTTCCGGTGTGCTCAGCAATGTCCTTGATGGTCGATGATATGATAATGCATCCGGCATCCTTGTCATTGAGCGTAATGGCGTTGTGGTCCTTGAAGGTAGCGGTGGTCCAATAGTTGAGAGCCACGTAGAGTTGTTCCTTCGTCTTTCCTGGTGCCTCGATGACCTGTTGGAAGGTGATGGACTCGTTTTTGTCGAGGGTGATGCCTTTTGCGATATTGGCTGCAGCATCCACCCATTTGTCACCATAGCGTTGCTTTGCATATTTTTCCAGATCGGCAGTCTTCATCACTTGTGCCTGTACACTTATGATGCCGCAGAAAAGGATGGCGGCAAGCATCCAAAATTTTAAGCTTTTCATTGTCTTTTATTTTTTATTGTTATTGTATTAATTTTGATTTCTGATGCAAAGGTAAGTCATATTTAATAATGTTGGCGTGTATATAGTGCTTTTCTTTCCAAGTTGTTGCGACACCGACCCTTATTCGCGACAAAACCTCTGCATTCCTGCTAATTCTGTCGCGACTGACAGTCATAATGTAGGAAAGAGGTTTATGAAGTACTAAGAAAAAAACGGAGATACTCCTGAAGGGAATATCTCCGTTTTGGTTTTCGCGATGGTGATTCCGTTGGGGTTCGAACCCAAGACCTACTGCTTAGAAGGCAGTTGCTCTAATCCAACTGAGCTACGGAACCATTGCGAAAAGCGGTGCAAAATTACTGCTTTTTATTGTTATCTCCAAATAAAATGGAAGAAACTTTCGGTTTATGAGTTCATCGAGAGGAGGAACTCTTCGTTGTTCTCCGTACGCTCCATTCGGGTGTGAATCTCGTTCATTGCCTCGATGGCGTTCATGTCTGAAATAGCCTTGCGCAGAATCCACATTCTGTCGAGTGTAGTCTTGTCCTGCAGCAGATCGTCGCGGCGGGTAGAAGAAGCCACAAGGTTGACGGCAGGGAAGATACGCTTGTTGGAGAGTGCGCGGTCGAGCTGGAGCTCCATATTACCGGTACCCTTGAATTCCTCGAAGATCACTTCATCCATCTTGGAACCTGTATCAATAAGTGCGGTGGCAATGATGGTAAGCGAACCGCCTCCCTCAATGTTACGGGCAGCTCCGAAGAAGCGCTTGGGCTTCTGCAGGGCATTGGCATCCACACCACCAGTGAGCACCTTACCGGAAGCAGGGGCCACGGTGTTGTAGGCACGTGCCAGACGGGTGATGGAGTCGAGGAAGATCACTACGTCGTGTCCGCATTCCACCATTCTCTTGGCTTTCTCGAGGACAATGCCCGCAATCTTGACGTGGCGCTCGGCAGGTTCGTCGAAGGTAGAGGCAATAACCTCTGCATTGACGGTGCGTGCCATATCGGTGACTTCTTCAGGACGCTCATCAATGAGAAGCATCATCAGGTAGGCCTCAGGATGGTTGGCGGCAATGGCGTTTGCCACGTCCTTCATCAAGATGGTCTTACCGGTCTTGGGCTGTGCCACGATGAGTGCGCGCTGGCCTTTACCTATAGGCGTGAAGAGATCCACGATACGGGTGCTGAGGTTGGTGGTGCGGGGATCGCCGCAAAGTGTGTATTTCTCGTCGGGGAAGAGTGGGGTGAGGTGTTCAAAGGGAATGCGGTCACGCACTTCCTCTGGACGACGTCCGTTGATCTTGTCGATGCTTGAAAGTGGGAAATACTTTTCACCGTCGTGTGGCGGACGCACGTGGCACTGTACCACGTCACCTGTCTTCAGGCCGTAGCGTTTCACCTGCTGTACGCTGACATATACATCATCGGGTGAAGAGAGATAGTTGTAATCGCTGGAACGCAGGAAGCCGTAGCCGTCGGGCATTACTTCGAGCACACCGTTGGCGGTGATGATATCAGAGAAGTCGTAACCTCCCCGTGAAGGTTCAGCTTGCTGGCGGAAGATGGGCGTCACAGGTGCGGAAACAGGTGTAGTCGGATTATCGAAGATGTCGTAATTGGGCAAAGCTGCCTGGTCTTCGATGGGAAGGTCAATGACGGTGATGAAGTCGGTACCGTCACCAGGATCACCCTGCCATACGCCGTCAATGGTCTCGTCGCTTCGGATGCTGTCCGCTTGTTTGTTGTGGTCGCTGACCTTTGCCTGAAGTTGTGCGAGCAGGTTTTGCTGTTCTTCGTTGTCGTTGGCAGCGGAACTGCCGGAAGCAAACTCAGCTTCGGGAATGAAGTCGGGAGCCACGTCGTTGTCTGTTTGTGCCTCTTCCGCGAATTCTGGAACTTCGACTTCGGGAGCAGCAGTTTCTTCTGCCTGTGCCTTTTCCGCCTCTTCCTTAGCCTTGGCTTCGGCTTCAGCGGCAGCAATGGCTGCGAGTTCAGCCTTCGACTTGCGTCCGCGTTTCTTGGGAGCAGGTTTTGCTGTTTCTTCCTCTGCAGGTGCTTCTACTGGTGCTTCGGCGGGTTGTTCCGGCTTCTCGGGGAGATCCTTGAAAAGGGGCGTTGGCTCTGCTGTGGGCTTGCTTTTTTTCAGGTCAAAGTTTTCTCCTTCCTTGCCGTTGACGGAATATACGCGGTCGGTGTCCTTCTTGGTGATTCGAGTGCGCTTGCGCTTGATACCCATAGGGTTCTTACTTGCATAATCAGCGGCCTGTGCCTCGATGATGTCATATACGATGTCTTCCTGAGTGCTACCGGCTTTCAGGCTGACATTCAACTCTTTAGCAATATCTTCCAATTCGGAGATACTCTTTGATAACAGTTCTTCTTTATTGTACATATAATAAATATGTGGAAATTGATGTTTGGTTTAATTGTTTCGCGAATGGAAACGTAGAGGATGTCTTTCAAAAGACGAGTGCAAAGGTACTAAGAATTTGAGAGAATGGGATAACGAAAAAATGGGAAATTGAGGAAATTACATATTTTTAACCTTTAGGCGGCTTCTTGCCTTCTCAATCCTCTATTTCCGAAAGTTCGAGCCAGCGCATGCTCTTCTCGTCGAGTTCGTCCTTGAGGAGGGGCAGACGCTTACTTTTCTCCGTAAGTTCTTCGATGGAGAGGGCTCCGCTGCAGAGGGATTCTTCGATTTGGTGCTGCTCGGCTTCGAGGGCGGCAATCTCTTTCTCCAACTGTTCGAACTCAGTCTTCTCTTTGTAAGTCATCCGTCGGCGGGAGTCGTTGCGGTAGCTTTTCTTAGGTGAGGTGGTGCCGGCTTTTCCGGATTTGCCTGAGTTTACCAAGTCTCCGGAGTTTTCTGCTAGTTTTGACCACTCTCTGAACTGGGTGTAGTTGCCGGGGAAATCCTTGATTTCTCCGTTTCCGTGGAATACGAGCAGGTGGTCAACGACCTTGTCCATGAAGTAACGGTCGTGGCTGACCACGATGACACAGCCGGGGAAGTCCATGAGGTATTCTTCGAGAATCTGGAGCGTCTGGATATCCAGGTCATTGGTGGGCTCGTCGAGAACAAGGAAATTGGGATTCTTCATCAGTACCGTACAGAGGTAGAGCTTGCGCTTCTCACCACCAGAGAGTTTATAGACGTAGTTGTGCTGCTGCTCAGGTGTGAAGAGAAAATGCTGCAGAAACTGACTGGCTGATAGGTGACGCCCGCTGCCCAGATCGATGTATTCGGCGATATCGGTGATGATGTCGATGACCTTTTGGTCCTCGCGGAACTTCAGCCCCTCCTGTGAGAAATAGCCGAAGCGAACGGTGTCGCCGATGTCGAACTTTCCGCTGTCGGGGGCTACTTCTCCCAGCAGCATCTTGATAAAGGTGGATTTGCCGGTGCCGTTGTTGCCCACGATGCCCATCTTCTCAAAACGGGAAAAGTTATAGTAGAAATCCTTCAGGATGACCGTATCTTCCTGTCCCTCTTTTCCCTCGAAGGCCTTCGACACATACTGGCATTCGAAGATCTTGGAGCCGATATAGATGTTGGAGGATTTGAGCCGCATCTGGCGCTCCTCTATCCGTTGCTTCGCCACACGCTCCAGTTCATAGAAAGCTTCCTCGCGATAGCGGGCCTTATGGCCTCGGGCTTGCGGCTGACGGCGCATCCAATCGAGTTCTCTGCGATAGAGATTATTGGCTCGCGCTATCTCTGCACGTTGGTTGTCGATGCGCTCCTGGCGCTTCTCCAGATAGTAGGAGTAGTTGCCTCGATAGGTGTATATGGTGCGGTTGTCGAGTTCGAGGATGAGTGAGCATACGCGGTCGAGGAAAAAGCGGTCGTGGGTGACCATCAGCAGTGTGCGGTTGCCGCGGCTGAGATAGCCTTCGAGCCACTCAATCATTTCGAGGTCGAGATGGTTGGTGGGCTCATCGAGAATAAGGAAATCAGGCTCGGTGATCAGTACGTTGGCAAGGGCTACACGCTTCTGCTGTCCACCGCTCAACTGCCCCATGGGCTGGGTTAAATCTTTTATTTTAAGTTTTGTGAGTATCTGCTTGGCTTTCAGTATCTTTTCTTCTTCCCCCTGATGATTGAAACAAGCGTCGAGTACACTCTCTTCTGGGTCGAAAACGGGTGTTTGCTCAAGCATGGCCACGCGCAGGTCACGGCGAAAGATAATGTCACCGCGGTCGTATCCTTCCTTGTCTGTGAGTATGGAGAGCAATGTTGATTTGCCGGTGCCGTTCTGTGCGATGAGTCCCACGCGCTGACCTTCTGCAATAGAGAAGGATAAATCCTCGAACAGCACTTGCGCACCGAACGATTTCGTGAGGTTCTGAACGTCTAAGACTGGTGATGGCATCGGTGAAAGGAGAGAATGAGAAACGGGTTATTCCTGAAATGAACGGTTGATCTCTTCAATATAGTTGAGCACCTCTTCGCGTCCCTGACGGCTGCTGGAAGACGTGATGAAGTAGGGGGGCAGTTCCTCCCAGGTGTCAAGCAGTTTCTCCATCCATGCTTTGGCTGCAGGCTCCACTTTCGATTTAGCCAGTTTGTCGGCCTTGGTGAACACGATGCAGAACGGAATCTGGCTCTGTCCTAACCAGTCGATAAACTCGCGGTCGATGGTCTGCGGGTCGTGGCGGATGTCGATAAGCACGAACACATTGGCCAGCTGCTCGCGCTGGAGGATGTATTGTGCAATCATCTGCTCCAGCTTGTCGCGTTGTGTCTTCGAGCGTTTCGCATACCCGTAACCGGGGAGGTCAACGAGATACCATTCCTTGTTGATGATGAAATGGTTGATCATGATGGTCTTACCTGGTGTTGCCGATGTCTTGGCCAGTCCCTTATGGTTGCAAAGCATGTTGATAAGACTCGATTTACCGACATTGCTTCGTCCGATGAAAGCATATTCGGGTTTGGTGTCCTTGGGGCAAAGGCTAACCGTAGGACTTGATATTGAATACTCCGAACTCTTTATTTCCATAACTTTTTGATAATTTCGGTTGCAAAGATACAAAAAATTCAGGAAAAAGCGTTACCTTTGCCACGAAAATGAATCAGCAATATCCGTCGCAGTTATTGGAAAAGGCCGTATCGGAATTCTCACGGCTACCAGGTATCGGACGCAAGACCGCTTTGCGTTTGGTGCTTCACCTGCTGCGTCAGCCTGCTGAAGACGTGGAGCAGTTTGCCTCTGCCGTCACGCGGATGAAACAGGAAGTGAAGTATTGCCGGGTATGCCACAATATCAGCGACACCGATGTCTGTTCCATCTGCAGCGATCATCGCCGCGATGGTTCCATCATCTGTGTGGTGGAGAACATCCAGGATGTGATGGCCATCGAGAACACGCAGCAGTATCACGGACTCTACCATGTGCTGGGCGGTATCATCTCGCCGATGGATGGTATCGGGCCTTCCGACATTGAAATCGCTTCGCTGGTGGAGCGTGTGGAGGCAGGTGGCATTCAGGAGGTGATATTGGCCTTAAGCAGCACGATGGAGGGTGACACCACAAATTTCTACATCTCACGGAAATTGGAAGGCACGGGTGTGAAACTGAGCATTATAGCCCGCGGCATCTCCGTTGGCGACGAACTTGAATATACGGACGAGGTGACCCTTGGCCGTTCAATCCTAAACCGTACACCATTCGATGGAAAAAGTCAGTAAGATTCTCAAACAGTTTTTCTACGGCATTCTGGCCGTGGCCCTGATCATTGTCGTTGTCTTCGAGACAGGTATTTTGACGCCAGGTGGACTTGGCGGCAATAAGGCGGCGGAGTTTCCCGTGCTTACAGCCATGGAACTGCTCACCGTCTGCCTGATTCCCTTTTCACTCTATCTTTTTCGCGTGAAGAGCGTTCGCCAAAACCTTTTAACCGCTCCCGCCCAGTCATTGCTCACGTGGGGCTTTGTACGTATGGCCATGCTGGCCTTTCTCGTGATTGTCAACGCGGTATGCTATTACCTTTATATGAATGCCTCGTTCGGTTATATGGCTATCATCGCTGTCATCTGCATGCTTTTCGTCTATCCCTCACTGGGCAGATGCAAGGAAGAGACTACTGACGATAACGTTAACGATAACCCTAACGCTAACGATAACGAAGGCGATAACCTGTAATCGTTTTCTTCAGAAAACGCTTTCAGAATTAATGAATGAAAGAAACCTGAAACCTGAAACCTGAAACTTGAAACCTGAAACTTGAACCTTTCATCTTTAATCCCCCTCCCCATGAAACTGACCGTCGTCATCGTAAACTACAACGTGAGGCACTATCTTGAACAGTGTCTCCGCAGCCTTGAGCGCGCCCTGAAAGAACTTGAGGCAGAGGTTTACGTGGTGGACAACCATTCAAAGGACGGTAGCGTGGAGGCTCTTCAGCCGCTGTTTCCCGAGGTTCATTTCATTTCAAGTATTCATAATCTGGGTTTCGCGCGCGCTAATAATATCGCCATTCAGCAGAGTGAGGGGGAGCATGTGCTGTTGCTGAATCCCGACACCGTGGTGGCAGAGCCCGCCATTGCCCGCTGCATTGCTTTCATGGATGAACATCCCGATGCGGGAGCCCTCGGCGTGAAGATGCACACCGAAAACGGCAGACCTGCCATGGAGAGCCGCAGAGGCATTCCCTCACCGCTTGTGGCCTTCTACAAGATGACCGGACTTTGCAACCGTTTTCCGAATAGCCGCCGCTACGGAAAATACTATATGAGCTATCTCCCTTGGGATGAAGCCGCGGAGATAGAAGTCGTCAGTGGCGCATTCTGCTTCCTGCGTCGTGAAGCCCTCAATCAGGTGGGTGTTCTCGACGAGGATTTCTTCATGTACGGTGAGGACATCGATCTCAGTTACCGTCTGCTGAAAGGCGGCTGGCATAACTGGTATCTGCCCGAGCATATCCTGCATTACAAGGGGGAGAGCACGCAGAAGTCATCGTTCCGCTATGTGCACGTCTTCTATGAGGCGATGCTCATTTTTTTCCGCAAGCATTACGGCCATCTTAGCTTCCTCATCACGATACCCGTCAAACTGGCCATCTTTGGCAAGGCATTCCTGGCGCTTGTCTCCATGTTGGGAGAGAAGGTCAGCCGTTCGCTCGGTTTCTTTTCTAGCAAGCGCGAGAAACTCCCTGTGTGGCTTTTCGTCGGCTCGCGGCAGATGATAACGGCCTGTCGGAAGATTGCCCGCAGGAATGCCCTGACGGCCGAGTTCTGTGAGGCAGATGCCAAGCGTCATCCGCAGGGACATCTGGCTTTCAATGGCAAGATCAAGGAAGGCGTGGTCAACTATGTGGTTTATGACACAGGGACTTTCAGTTACGAACAGATCCTGAATATCTTTGAGGAGAATGCCGACAGCGAAGTGCTCATAGGCTTCTATCATCCGGAAAACGCCACCATCATCACAGGCAGGGAGGTTATCAGATGAACGACAAGAACATACGCCTGAGAGCGATAGAACCTGAGGACCTCGACGTCCTCTATGAGATAGAGAACGACCGCGAACTTTGGGACGTGGGTACTACCAACGTTCCCTATTCCCGCTATTCGCTCCATAACTATATAGCCTCGCAGACCTCCGATATCTATGCCGACCGGCAGCTGAGGCTGATGATTGAAAACGGAGAAGGGCAGACCGTTGGCATCGTGGACCTGATAAACTTCGAACCACAGCATCAGCGTGCTGAAATTGGTATCGTGGTGATGACTCCTTGGCGCCATCAGGGATATGCCGAGGCCGCCATTGCCCAGGTGGTGAGGTATTCCGCTGAGCGGCTTCATCTTCACCAGCTCTATGCCTACGTCGCTACCGATAATGAAGCCTCGCTCCAGCTTTTCCGTAAATCAGGTTTCGTTTCGGGTTCCGTACTGACCGATTGGCTTTTCGACGGCCATGACTACCACGATGCCTTGTTGGTGCAACTTTTTTTGTGAAAAAGTCGTTAGAAAGTTTGGGTAATTCAAAAAAACTTCATACCTTTGCAACCGCTTAACCGAAAGGTGCGTTAGTTCAGCTGGTTAGAATGCCTGCCTGTCACGCAGGAGGTCACGGGTTCGAGTCCCGTACGCACCGCTGAAATTCGGGGATAGCAAATACTTACAAACCTTTGGTGCGTTAGTTCAGCTGGTTAGAATGCCTGCCTGTCACGCAGGAGGTCACGGGTTCGAGTCCCGTACGCACCGCAGAAAAGCCTTCCTTTTTGGGAAGGCTTTTTCTTTTGCGTAAAACGCTCATTTTATTATAGAATCCATTTCTTGCAGTCCGTGAACTCATCATCCAGTCTCGGCGCTTCATCAAAGAAAGCGAAGAGAGCCGAACCGCTTCCGCTCATGGCGGCATAGCGGGCATCGAGCGCATAAAGCCGTTGCTTGATGGCTGCCAGTTCGGGGTGCTGTGGGAAGATGCTTTCCTCAAAGTCGTTCATGAGTTCCTCTTGCCAGGTGTCGATAGGCTGCATCACGATCTCGCGGCAGTTCTTGGCAGGACGCTTCACCTTGATGCCACTGAAGGCTTCACGCGTGCTCACGGCCACCTGTGGCTTCACCACCACCATGCGGTAGCCGTTCAGGTCGAGTGGGATAGGGGTGAGCCTTTCGCCGATACCTTCGGCGTATGCAGGAACTGCTTCAATGAAGAAGGCGCAGTCGGCTCCCAGACTTGCAGCCATCTGCTGCATCTCATCGGTGCTCATTCCCAAACGGAACTGTTCGTTGAGGAGCCTGATGGTAAAGGCACAGTCGGCAGAGCCGCCGCCCATGCCCGCCTGCATAGGTATTTGCTTATCTAATAAAATATGTACGGGCGGGAGCGCATAACATGTGGCCACCATCCTGTAGGCGCGCATCACCAGATTCTTCTCCGGATTGCCCTCAATGGTCTGTCCCTTTATCTCGAGCGTGGTTTCCGGAGCCTCCCGAATCTCTATTTCGTCATAGATGGGCACGGGGTAGAACACCGTTTCCAGGTCGTGGTAGCCATCAGCCCTTTTGTTGACGATATTCAGTCCTAAGTTGATCTTGGCACAAGGCTTTATCTTCATGGTCTGACCGTTTTATTTCCTTACAATCACACTTCCGCTGGCCTGATGGGTGGCCAGTATCAGCACCTCGGCTATTTGCACGTGGGCGGGCGCGTTGGCGGCAAAGACGGCCACGTCGGCAATGTCATCGCCCGTCAGGGGCTTGATGCCCGTGTAGAGTTTGGCGGCCCGATCCGTATCGCCATGGAAGCGAATGTTGCTGAAGTTGGTTTCCACCAGTCCCGGTTTCAGGTTGGTCACGCGGATGGGTGTGTCGGCCACGTCGATGCGCAACCCGTCAGTCAAGGCCTTTACCGCTGCCTTGGTGGCACAATACACGTTGCCTCCGGCATAGGCAGCATCACCAGCCACCGAACCAACGTTAATGATATGTCCGCGGCCGCGTTCCACCATTCCCGGCACCACCAGTCGTGTCATCAGGAGCAGTCCCTTGATATTGGTATCGATCATGGTTTCCCAGTCATCAAGGTCACCCTCATATTCCGGTTCCAGTCCAAGCGCCAGTCCGGCATTGTTTACCAACACGTCTATTTCGCGCCATTCTTCAGGCAGTCCGGCAACTTTCTCCATCGCCTTTTCGCGGTTTCTCACGTCGAAAGCCAGTGTCAGCACCTGTGCCCCTTTCTCCTTCAGTTCCCGTTCAATCTCTGCCAGCCGCTGTTCATTACGCCCAGTCAGAATCACCTTGTCGCCATTCTCAGTAAACTTCTTTGCGCATCCAAGTCCGATGCCGCTTGTTGCGCCTGTAATCAGTACTATCTTATTCATATCAATTATTTTTATTGGCAAAGATAGTGCAAAAAAACGATTAAGCGAAAAGAAAGAAGATTCTTTTTCTTTCTTGAGTGTGAGTTTTTTATTTAAATCGAAGACAAAACAAAGAAATCCTTCCAAATCATCACTACATAGAATTTTCCAGTTCGAGGGTGTAAGGGTGCCACATCGCCTTTGTATAAAGGGCTGGCACCCTCTTCGAAAGGGTGTCACGGGTGCCACAAGGGTGCTACAGGGGACCCACCCCAAACAAGAGACCCACCCCAGCCCATTCCCGAGCGAAGCTCGCCTACCCATAGCCTTTCCCTGAATAGGGAGGGAGTTATTACTTTTTGAGAATTGATATAATCGCTACTGAAGATGTATTTGCTCCCTCCCTCTTAAGGGAGGGCTGGGAAGGGTCTCTAAATTCTCTAGAGAATTTTCTGCAAACTATCATCGGAAGCAACAAATTCTCTAGAGAATTTATCACTGCTAACGCTTACTTTAACTCTAACGATAGTTTTATTCCTCACGCAGAGTGAACGGAGTACGCAGAGAATAATGATAAAACTCCCTCCCTAAACAGGGAAAGGCTACGGGTAGGCGAGCTTTGCTCGGGAATGGGCTGGGGTGGGTCTCTTTCCGTGGCACCCTTGTGGCACCCGTGACACCCTTCCGAAGAGGGTGCCAGCCCTTTATACAAAGGCGATGTGGCACCCTTACACCCTTAAATCGAAAAAATCCATGTAAGCAAACGTGACATTTGTATAATTATTAAAGAAATAACTTTTTCCACAAGTTTTTCGCTCAAATCGTTTCTTTCATCCAAATTTTGTGTATTACTTAGAACGGTATATTATGTTCCTTGCAATATCTTTCTTGTTCCTCATCTGATTCAAAGATCTTGTCGCATGTGGACTCGAAAGAGTCTTTCGCCTCTTTAATATATTTCTCTGGTGCATTAAGCACTTTCGAGATTTTATCAATGAAGGTGCAGAAATCACGATTCAGATTGTTCAGTTTCTCAATCGTGTTATAGTCAAGAGCTTTTTCCCGTGCTGGATAAAGAATCGTCCAATTACCATCCTGCATTTGTATGATACCAATGCCATACGCATTGTTCAGGCGTTCCATTTCCTCGTCAAGTCCTTCGTTGATTTCAAAGGCGACCAGATAGCCGAAGTTCGCCCAGTTGGAATTAGACAAAGCTTGGAAATAGTATTGCTTTAACTGATAGTCAGATTCTATTTTCTTTTTCAGTTCATAGGAATACATATGTACAGTTTCTTTTGGCTCGGTAGCTTTAAGTAATGACAATGTTGCGTCGTTCTTGAACTCTTCAAACTCTACGCCTACAATGTCGGGATGCACCCACTTTTGTGCAGAATCTACCCTTGATGATGATTTCTCGTGGAAGATAGTTTTAGCATATATGCTGCGGGTGCGAAGATAACTACAGAACAACTTATGAAGTGACCGCTCGTCAAAAGTCTTTGTTGGTTCAGGTTCTTGTTTCTTTACAGCTGTCGTTACTACACCAGAGCCTGAAATCAGAGATTCTATTTCTTCTTCATAGCGTGTAATGTCGCAACATGTTCCTATTGAGCCTGTAGAGTTTTGCAGTTTCTGCGACATGCTTTTACGTGGAATGACCTTATCTTTCCATTCCACTTTTCGACGATGCGGAAGGTCAGTATTGGGTACATAGTAATAATCACCTGCTATCGTGCCGACATAGTAAGTGCCTTCGCCCGACGGGCTCAGGACAACATCACCAACCTGTAACCCTTTGGCTATCGTCCACAAGAAGCCACAAGCCACACCTGCAGCAGTTTTGCTTTTTTCCGGATTTTTTTCGAGCCAAAGTGGTATTATCTGTTCGTTGAATTGCCTCCAATTATCTGACAACGAGTCCGAAAGGTCTTTCCAAATATCAAAGTTTGCTCCTATATACCCTTCTTCACGGCACATCTTTGCGAAACGACCAGCACGGCCTAACATAATACGATTATACTTCTTTGCCATATCTTTATTGTTTTTTAGTTATCTATTCCCTTTAGCCCTGTTATGCGTCTTACACAACATTTGGCAGTTCCCTATATCCGTTGAGCCGCCCTTACTCCATGCGGTTACATGGTCGGCATCCATTTCTTCCAGTTTCCAGATGCGACGGGCATTCTGGTCGTGACCGATGGCGCAGTAGGGGCAGTTGCTTACTCCTTCTGCCTTTGCCTTGTCGGTTTGCTGTTGATACACTTTGCGCATGGTGGGTTTGTCGAACAAACGGACATTCAACAGCTTTGTATCTTGACAGCCTCCAAGTACATACTCAAAAACTCCTCGACGATTCCCTACGAAATCATCGCTCATTAATTCACGCACTTTTTGCGATAGTTCCGTATGGTTCAATGGCAACGAGTGGAAGCGTTCGTAGAGTTCGCCCCAGTTTAATCCTTGCATTTCAGGATAAACATCATCGAACTTACTATCAACCCAATCAATAACCGTATTGAAATATGTTTTTATCTCGTTGATGTTTGTATCGCGGCGGTGAGTGCTCATGTAGTTTGCCACATTACCATTACTAACCCATTCCAGCGCCGTAGCCAAAAACTGCTGACGATTGGCTGGTCCTTTGACATAGCTCTCCCAACGCTGGATATTGGCATTTTGGGAATTACTAAATTCAGCCTTGCAGAGCGAAACAAACTCACCACTAAAGACCGCATTCAGTTCCTCTTGTTGATTAAGCGGAATGCCTGCGATGTTGATGGTTTTAAACCAGTCTTTGATTTCCTTCTCCGCATCTTCACCCTCGCCCTCACAAATATAGAACAGCAGTTTCGTATCAAGAATCTTGTGCTGCATTCCTTCGTTCAGACCGTCGAAAATTTGCTCCAGTCCGTTGATCTTCACGGCGAACTTGTTACGAAGAAAACGACCAAGTGAAGTGATTCGCTGCTGACCGTCGAGCACTTCAAGCCGTCCATCATCCACACGGTTGAAATATATTAGTCCAAGTGGATACCCTTTCAACACAGATTCAATAACAGCCACATCACGTTTGCCGTCAGCATAGATATAGTTACGCTGATATTCGGGTTGGATAGTCAGCTTGCCTGACAATCCATAAAGACCTTTGCCTTCCAGTTCGTTGTACTCGAAGCCGTCACATATTTGCTCAACGGTGTATTGCTCCAATGTTGTTTTCATAACGTTTGCTTTTTGCGGATTAGTATTCGACGATATGGTAGTTCGGGCTTGCCATCTTTCATGTAGTAGAGATCACCGTCCCGAAGTCCTTTATTTAACTGTTTCAATTCACGAGGATATGGTTTTAACCCTAACTCTAATCCATAATCTCCATGTGGATGACCAATAATTTCAAATTGCTCTGGGCAATATTTATCAAGAAAAGTAATGGGAACTCCCATTGCTCCTTCGTAATCAGAGGGAATAGCGTCGGTAAAAGGAATGTCTATTGCGTCATAATTCTCATAATGAACGTAGTCTTTTTGACCTCTTATCTCTTTATGCTTACTATGCTTGAAGTTTTTCGCCATTGTCATTAATTGCAGTGGCTCATGACGTCGCCCATGGTCTATATTTGTAAACCAGCGCACTCCCTTTACACGTATATATTTATTGCCGTTCTCATCTATTCGCCAACCTGATGCTTCAAGTGGATACGTGTCTGGCACTCCGAATTCACGGTCACCGCTATGTATACTAATCCCCATCCACATCTTGTTTTCTTTTATCAATGGAAAAACTTCTTTATAAGAGATTGCATTAACGTTGCCAATGATTGCAAATTGCTTCCCGGAATCCATTAACCAAATGACAAATTCACGGAACAGCGAGAATGGCGGATTAGTTACAATGATGTCTGCCTCGTCACGCAGTTTGCGTATCTCCTTACTACGGAAATCACCGTCACCGTCCAGATACTGCCATTGCAAATCTTCGATGTTGATACGATTGTCGCCCGTTACATCACGTTCAAGTACGAATATCTTTCCATGCGTCTTACTCTTGTCTGCGTTGAAATGCGGTTGCTCAGTTTCAAAGAGTGTCGGCTGGTATGGCATCTTGTACTTCTTGCTTTCAGGGGCATAGCTGGTGGAAATCAGTTTCTTCAATCCCAATAGTTCAAAGTTCTGAGCAAAGAACTTTGTGAAGTTGCTCCACTCTGGGTCATCACAAGGCAGGAGCACCGTCTTGCCACGAAACACATTCGGGTTATAGTCCAGATAGGCGTTGATTTCCTTCTGAATATCGGGATATTGCGTATAGAACTCGTCGTTCTTTGCCGTCTTTGCATTTGCAAGATTGGTATTGGCCATTTGTCTGATTGATAGTTTAAAGCAGCACTTGACTATCAATCGCCGACACACAAAAAAGGCATGATGCCATCCTTATGCGTTAAGCTGGGGCATGCCCAGGAATAGGAACCCCATCCAGTCCAATAAGAATGTATCACGCCTATTGGCGCGAATACATTGCTATATATGGACTGGATTGGAGATGCCATAGCCTGACACCCCGCAATCTCTATTACTTCAGAGCGTTTTTTATTCCAAACTGTTTCCTGGGCATTTTGGCTTAACGCGAAATAATAGCAAATGCTTCGTTAATATGTCGTCCGGATTTCTCCCGAACCGTTGGCAAAGGTATAAAATAATTTTTGAATCAAGAACAAAAGAGAAAGAAAAGTGTTTTTCTTACTGAAAATCGTGTAGAGAATATTACTATTTCTTATGATAGTCATACTTCGGATTTTCGCAGAATTTCGGAAATAGTACTTCAGATTTTCTGCAATTTTTCTTACATTATATATGGTATTTAACGTGTATGTCGCGATTGAGGTGAAATCGTATGGCAATGTGGTGTCTTTGTCACAAAGACACAAAGAAGTGAACAAGTACTTAGCATATATTTTTGTGCGTTAATGTTCTAAAAAACTTGCGGCGGTTTGTTTTTTTATGATTATATTTGCAACCCATTAACTGAAAGATTATGCCCGAAAAGAGAAATATCAGACCTATTGACAACAGTTACGGCCATCTGCAGCCGCAGGCGCTCGATATGGAGCAGGCGGTGCTGGGTGCGCTGATGATTGACAAGGACGCTTTCTCCATCGTCAGCGAGATACTGCGCCCGGAGACTTTCTATGAGCCACGCAACCAGAAGATCTACCAGGCTATCCAGACGCTGAACATGAGCGAGCGTCCGGTGGATATCATGACCGTGACGGAGCAACTGAAGAAGGACGGAACATTGGAAGACGTGGGAGGCCCTGCCTATATCATGGACCTGAGTTCGCATGTGGCTTCGTCTGCCCATATTGAATATCATTCGCGTGTGCTGGCGCAGAAGTTCATGGCCCGCCAATTGATTTCCTTCGCTTCCGTGATTGAGACGAAGGCTTTCGATGAGACGCAGGATGTGGACGAACTGATGCAGGAGGCGGAGGGCTCGCTCTTCGAACTCTCGCAGAAGAACATGCGGCAGGACTATACGCAGATTGACCCTGTGGTGAAGAATGCGGTGGATATCCTGCAGCGAGCGGCTGCCAATACCGACGGACTGACGGGTATTTCTACGGGCTATACGGATCTGGACGACAAGACTTCGGGCTGGCAGAACAGCGACCTCGTGATTATCGCCGGACGCCCGGCCATGGGTAAGACGGCTTTCGCCCTCTCGCTGGCAAAGAACATTGCCATCGACAACCGTATACCGGTGGCTTTTTTCTCGCTGGAAATGAGCAACGTGCAGTTGGTGAACCGCCTGATTTCGAATGTCTGTGAGATTTCGGGAAAGAAGATTCTGAACGGACAGTTGGACCAGGAGGAATGGAAGCGTCTGGATTCGAGGTTAAGAAGATTGCAGGGTGCGCCGCTCTATGTGGATGACACGCCGGGTATGAGTATCTTCGAACTGCGCACGAAAGCCCGCCGACTGGTTCGCGAGAAGGGCGTACGCATTATCATGATTGACTACCTGCAGCTGATGAATGCCAACGGCGCAAGGTTTGGCAGCCGTCAGGAAGAGGTTTCGACCATTTCCCGTTCGCTGAAGGGTCTTGCCAAGGAACTGGATATTCCCATCCTGGCACTCTCGCAGTTGAACCGTGGCGTCGAGGGCCGAGAGGGCAACGAAGGCAAGCGGCCTATGCTCTCTGACTTGCGTGAGTCGGGTGCCATCGAGCAGGATGCCGACATGGTGTGCTTCGTGCATCGACCGGAATACTACCGTATCTTCCAGGATGAACATGGCAACGACCTCCACGGCATGGCGCAGATTATCATTGCCAAGCACCGTAAGGGAGCCACGGGTGACGTGCTACTGAATTTCCGTGGTGAGTTTACGCGTTTCCAGAACCCGCAGGATGTACTAATCGGTCCTTCGTCTCCGACGAGTGGTGGTGAAATCATCGGAAGCAGGATGAACGGTGGCGATCCGCTGCCTCCTCCGCCTCCAATGGACGGGCCGATGCCGTTTTAATAAGTTAAGAGTTAAGAGTGAAGAGTGAAGAATTAAGAATTTCGTAATGACGATATAACGTTATTACGCTATAACGAAATAAAGAAAACAAGACAACATGAGAAAATTTTTTCTGGCAATAGCCTGCTTGGCTGCCTTATCTGCCAGTGCACAGACGAAGAGCGTTTCTATTCTGGGAGATTCCTACAGCACGTTCGACGGTTACATCACGCCAGCCACCAACGAGATGTGGTACTATCAGGGCAATCGTGGCAACAACGACGTGGAGGACGTGACGCAGACCTGGTGGTGGCAGTTCATCAAGAACAACGGCTACCGTCTTTGCGTGAACAACTCTTGGAGCGGGGCCACCATCGGCTATTATGGCTATGACGGAAACGACTATAGCGCGCGTTCCTTTATTACAAGAAGTGACAATCTGGGATGTCCTGACTTGATATTTATCTTTGGCGGTACCAACGACTCATGGGCCGGGGCTCCTATCGGCGAATATAAGTTTGAGAATCTGCGTCGTGATGACTTCTTCTCTTATCGTCCGGCCTTGGCTTATCTGCTCGACCACATGCAGAAACGCTATCCCAACGTGGAATTGGTTTTCCTGATAAACAGCGAATTGTCGAAGGACATCACGGAGAGTTCGCAGAAGATTTGCGACCACTATGGCGTGAAGTGGATTCTGCTCCATGACATCGACAAGCAGAGCGGCCATCCTTCTCAGAAAGGAATGAAGGCTATCGCCGAACAGATAGCTGAGAAACTAAAGAATTGAGAGCAATCATTGACGGAAAAATACAATTTGAAAGATTTTTAGGTAAAAAAGTTACGAATTATTTGCACGAAAGGATATTTATATGTACCTTTGCAGCCGATTAAAGAAAAGTAGATATGATTCAGTGCATTTCACTAAGCATCCTAATTAGCATTATTATTCGACTGCGTCCGGCTGTCGGAAGTGTGAGGGTGTGTATGTGAATGCATGCATGATGGTATATGAAACCTTTCCACTTCCGAGCGAGTGCGAAAGGTTTTTTTATATCCTGAAGTGGACATTTAATTCGTAAAATATAATAAAGATGAGTGACAGATTGTTTGTTTTCGACACAACGCTTCGCGATGGCGAGCAGGTTCCGGGATGTCAGTTGAACACCGTGGAGAAGATCCAGGTGGCCAAGCAACTGGAACAGTTAGGCGTGGATGTGATTGAAGCAGGATTTCCCATTTCAAGTCCCGGCGACTTCAATTCCGTGATTGAGATTTCAAAGGCCGTTACGTGGCCGACCATTTGTGCGCTGACACGCGCGGTAGAGAAGGATATCGACGTGGCTGCCGAGTCGCTGCAGTATGCCAAGCGAAAGCGTATCCATACGGGTATCGGCACGAGTGACTCCCACATCAAGTATAAGTTTAACTCCAACCGTGAGGAAATCATCGAGCGCGCCGTGGCTGCCGTGAAGTATGCCAAGAAGTTCGTGGACGATGTGGAGTTCTACGCAGAGGATGCAGGGCGCACGGATAACGAGTATCTGGCGCGTGTCATCGAGGCCGTCGTGAAGGCCGGTGCCACTGTGTGTAACATACCGGATACCACGGGTTACTGTCTTCCGCAGGAGTATGGAGAGAAGATTAAATACCTGATGGAACATGTTGACGGTTTGTCATCGGGCAAGGCCATTCTCTCCACACATTGCCACAATGACCTTGGCATGGCTACGGCCAACACGGTTAGCGGTGTGCTCAATGGCGCCCGTCAGGTAGAGGTGACCATCAACGGTATCGGTGAGCGTGCCGGCAACACTTCGCTCGAAGAAATTGCCATGATTATGAAGTGCCATAAAGGGCTTGGCATCGATACCAATATCAACACCACGAAGATTTATCCCGCCAGCCGCATGGTGAGTTCGCTGATGAATATGCCCGTTCAGCCGAACAAGGCTGTGGTAGGGCGCAATGCCTTTGCCCACAGCAGCGGCATCCATCAGGACGGCGTGCTGAAGAACGTGCAGACTTACGAGATCATGAATCCGAAGGACGTGGGACTCGATGACAACTCTATCGTATTGACGGCCCGAAGCGGACGCGCTGCCTTGAAGTATCGTCTGGAAGTGCTGGGCGTGGGTATCGACGACGAGAAGAAACTGGATAAGCTCTATCAGAAGTTCCTCGCCTTGGCCGACCGTAAGAAGGAGGTTAACGATGACGACATCCTGACGCTGGCAGGAGCAGACAGTTCGGAGAATCATGCCGTGAGACTCGACTTCCTGCAGGTGACCACGGGTATGGGCGTGAAGAGTGTGGCCTCCATCGGTCTCGACATCAGTAACCAAAAGTTTGAGGCTGCCGCCACGGGTAACGGTCCGGTGGATGCTGCCATCAAGGCCCTGAAGAAGATTATCATGAAGCAGATGACGCTGAAGGAGTTTACCATCCAGGCCATCTCCAAGGGTTCCGATGACATGGGTAAGGTGCACATGCAGGTGGAATACAACGGCAACCTGTATTACGGTTTCGGTGCCAATACCGACATCGTGACCGCTTCCGTGGAAGCCTATATTGACTGTATTAACAAGTTTAGAAATTAAGATATGAATACGCTTTTCGATAAGATTTGGGACAAGCACGTTGTCCAGATCGTGGAGGACGGTCCGACGCAACTGTATATCGACCGTCTCTATTGCCACGAGGTGACTTCGCCGCAGGCCTTCGACGGAATGAGGCAGCGTGGTTTGAAGTGTTTTCGTCCGCAGCAGATTTTCTGCATGCCTGACCACAATACCCCTACGCATGACCAGGACAAGCCTATCGAGGATCCTGTATCCAAGAATCAGGTGGACACGCTCTCAAGGAATGCCAAGGAATTCGGACTGACTCACTATGGCATGATGGACAAGTCGAACGGCATCATCCACGTGGTGGGACCCGAAAAGGGACTCTCGTTGCCGGGTATGACCATCGTCTGTGGAGACTCCCATACATCCACCCACGGTGCCATGGGGGCTGTGGCCTTCGGTATCGGAACCTCAGAGGTGGAGATGGTAATGGCTTCACAATGCATTCTGCAGCAGAAGCCCAAGTCGATGCGTATCAATATAAACGGCAAACTGCAGAATGGCGTCACGGCCAAGGATGTGGCTTTGTATCTGATGTCGAAGCTTACTACCAGTGGTGCTACTGGCTATTTCGTGGAATATAGCGGTGACGTGGTTCGTGAGATGTCGATGGAAGGCCGTCTGACGCTCTGTAATCTCTCTATAGAGATGGGTGCCCGCGGCGGCTTTGTGGCCCCCGATGAGACTACCTTTAATTATATAAAAGGTAGGGAGTATGCCCCGAAGGGTGAGGAATGGGACAAGGCCGTGGCTTACTGGAAGACGCTGAAGAGTGGGGATGATGCCGTATTCGACAAGGAACTCACCTTCGATGCTGCCGACATCGAGCCACGTATCACCTACGGCACCAATCCCGGCATGGGTATCGGCATCACCGAATGTGTGCCAATGCTCGACACCATACCAGAGACGGGAAAGGCAGGCTTCCTGAAGTCGCTAGGCTATATGGGGTTTGAACCCGGTGAGAAATTGTTGGGTCATCCCATCGACTATGTCTTCCTGGGTGCATGTACCAACGGGCGTATTGAAGACTTCCGCGCCTTTGCCTCCTTGGTAAAGGGCAGGCGTAAAGCTGAGCATGTGATTGCCTGGCTGGTGCCCGGTTCATGGGCCGTGGATCGTCAGATTCGTGAGGAAGGTCTTGACAAGGTTTTGGAGGCTGCAGGTTTTGAGATTCGTCAGCCTGGCTGTTCTGCCTGTCTGGCGATGAATGATGACAAGATTCCTGCGGGAAAATATTCTGTTTCCACCAGCAACCGCAACTTTGAAGGTCGTCAGGGTCCTGGTGCGCGTACTATTCTTGCTTCTCCGTTGGTTGCTGCGGCAGCAGCTGTCACGGGGGTGATTACGGATCCCCGCGAGTTGTTATCTTAAGAAGATTGACCAATGAGCAAAATCTATATTTACACCTGTCTGCTCTTTGCAGTCTTGATATTGGCAGCATTTGTCGTAGCATGTTCAAGTGGCAGTACGAATATTCAGAAAGACCTGAAAGGGAAAATTACAAAGTATGTCTATCATTACGGTGACAGGAGTGTGGCTCCTGATTATCATCGCAGTTACACGATAGAGGTCAGCGCCGATTCGACGGTCTTCATCGTTACCACCTATGGCAAGGAACTGCTTCGGAAAACCTACAATCAGAACAAACTCGCAGAGATAGAGGCCGCCTTGAGTACCATGGACATCAAACTCAAGAAAGAGAAAAAGAGCGCATGCTCCGGCGGTTACAGCGAATCCTTGCGGGAATTTGTACAAGACGAAGTAGTCTTCAACGGCTATGTGTATCATTGTGATGGGGATAGCGGGACGCTTCATGTAGGCAATGGAGATTTGTCTTCGGTGTTTAAGGATGTTGTACCTGAATCAGTAGATTCGCTCATAAACGAAACAATGAAATATGAAACAGAAATTTAACGTTATAACATCAACCTGTGTCCCCCTTCCCTTGGAGAATGTGGATACTGACCAGATCATTCCCGCCCGTTTTCTCAAGGCTACTACCCGCGAGGAGGGTTTCTTTGGTGACAATCTGTTCCGCGACTGGCGCTATAATCCCGACGGAAGTGTCAATAAGGACTTCGTGCTCAATGATCCGACCTATGGAGGATGTATCTTGGTGGCAGGCAAGAACTTCGGTTCCGGCTCCAGCCGCGAGCATGCTGCATGGGCTATTGCCGGCTATGGTTTCCGAGTGGTGATCAGCTCGTTCTTTGCTGATATTCACAAGAATAACGAATTGAACAACTTCGTGCTTCCCGTGGTAGTCAGTGAGCAGTTCCTCTCCGAATTATTCCAGAGCATCAAGGAGAATCCCCGGATGGAGGTGGAGGTGGACTTGCCCAATCAGACCGTGACCAATAAGGCTACGGGAAAGAGTGAGCATTTCGATATCAACGGCTATAAGAAGCATTGTCTGATAAACGGTCTCGACGATATTGACTTCCTGGTGCAGAATCAGGACAAGACCGAGACCTGGGAAACAAAGAATAAGTAATGGGTACTGCTGAGAAACTGAATACTTCGGCTAAAAGCCATTTGACGTTCATAGAAATCATGGACTGCACGTTGCGCGACGGAGAGCAGACATCAGGTGTCAGTTTTCTGCCCCACGAAAAACTGGTCATAGCCCGTATGCTGCTCCGTGACCTCAATGTGGACCGTATCGAAGTAGCTTCGGCACGAGTCTCCGAGGGCGAGAAGGAGGCTGTGAAGATGATCTGCCGTTATGCCAATCAGATAGGAATGGTTGACAGGGTGGAAGTGCTGGGATTTGTGGATGGCGGACAGTCTGTGGATTGGATTGCCGACTGCGGAGGCCATGTCATCAATCTTTTGGCAAAAGGTTCTGAACGCCATTGCCGCGAACAGCTCCACAAGACGGTCGACGAGCATATCGATGATATCCTAACGACTGTTCGCTATGCGAATGAAAAGGGAATGACCGTGAACCTCTATCTGGAGGACTGGAGTAACGGGATGAAGGATTCGCCCAAGTATGTCTATCGTCTGATGGATGCGCTGACTTCCCTTCAGGGTAAAACGGAGGGAGGTTCTATTAAACGCTTTATGCTCCCCGATACGCTTGGTATTCTGAACCCCTTGCAAGTGATAGAATATATGCGTAAGATGAGGAAGCACTATCCTGGCGTGCATTTCGATTTCCATGCCCATAATGACTATGATCTGGCGGTGAGCAATTCACTCGCTGCCGTTCTTAGCGGATGCAAGGGACTTCACGTGACGGTGAACGGACTTGGTGAGCGTTGCGGCAATGCACCGCTGTCTAGTGTGCAGGTCATTCTGAAGGATCAGTTTCAGGCCAAGACCAGCATTCGCGAAGACAAACTGAACGCCATTTCCCGTATGGTGGAGGGCTATAGCGGTATTGCCGTGGCTCCCAATCAGCCGGTCATCGGTGAGAATGTGTTTACGCAGGTTGCAGGAGTTCACGCCGATGGCGACAGCAAGGGCGGACTCTATATGAATCAACTTGTTCCCGAGCGTTTTGGCCGTAAGCGTGAGTATGCGTTGGGCAAGAATAGTGGCAAGGCCAATATCCTACGTAACCTGGAGGAGCTGGGATTGGAACTGACACCAGAACAGACACGGCTTGTCACCGAACGTATTACTGAACTTGGTGACCGCAAGGAAGTGGTAACACCCGAAGATCTGCCTTTCATCATCAGCGACGTGCTGAAGCACAATACGCAGGACAACAAGGTGAAGCTCATCAGTTACATGGTGTCTACGGCCTACGGCCTGAAACCCGGTGCCAATGTGAAGGTGGAAATCAACGGCCAACAGTATGAGGCCAGTGCAACGGGTGACGGTCAGTATGATGCGTTCGTGAAGGCCTTGCGCTATATCTATAAGAAATATCTGGGCCGTACGTTCCCGCTGCTGGCCAACTATGCCGTGAGCATTCCTCCCGGTGGCCGTACGGATGCCTTGGTGCAGACCGTCATTACCTGGCAGGAAGACGGCAAGATTATCCGTACGCGTGGCCTGGATGCTGACCAGACGGAAGCTGCTATCAAGGCTACGTTCAAGATGCTCAACATTATTGAGGAAAAACTGGAAAAGAAGAATTAAAAAGACGAATCGATATGAAATTAAACATTGCTGTATTGGCCGGTGATGGTATCGGCCCTGAGATTATGGAGCAGGGTGTGGCTGTGATGTCTGCTGTTGCTGAGAAGTTCGGCCACGAAGTGATTTACAAGGAAGCCCTTTGCGGTGCCCATGCCATCGATGAGGTGGGTGACCCATTCCCCGAGGAGACTTTCCAGACTTGCCAGGAGGCTGATGCAGTGCTTTTTGCCTCTGTAGGTGATCCCAAATTTGACAATGACCCCACAGCCAAGGTTCGTCCGGAGCAGGGCCTGCTTGCCATGCGTAAGAAGTTGGGTCTCTTTGCCAACATCCGTCCTGTTCAGACCTTTAAGTGCCTGTTGCATAAGAGTCCTTTGAAAGACGAACTTATAGAAGGGGCAGATTTCGTCTGCATCCGCGAACTCACCGGTGGCATGTATTTCGGTGAGAAGTATCAGGACAATGACAAGGCCTATGACACCAACTATTATACACGTCCGGAGATTGAGCGCATTCTGAAGGTGGCCTATGAATACGCCCTGAAGCGCAAGAAACACGTGACGGTGGTAGATAAGGCCAATGTCCTGGCAAGCAGTCGTTTGTGGCGTCAGGTTGCTAGGGAGATGGCTCCAAAGTATCCGGATGTGGCGACCGACTATATGTTTGTCGATAATGCCGCCATGAAGATGCTCACCGAGCCCAAGTCCTTCGATGTGATGGTGACGGAGAATACCTTCGGCGATATCCTGACCGATGAAGGATCGTGCATCAGCGGTTCCATGGGATTGCTGCCATCGGCTTCCACCGGTGAGAGTACTCCCGTCTTTGAACCTATCCACGGCAGTTGGCCACAGGCAAAAGGCCTGAACATTGCCAATCCTCTGGCACAGATTCTCTCTGTGGCGATGCTCTATGAATACTTTGGACTTCAGGATGAAGGTGCCCTTATCCGTAAGGCCGTAGATGCTTCTCTTGATGAGAATGTACGTACCCCTGAGATTCAGGTGGAAGGCGGAGCCAAGTACGGCACGAAGGAAGTAGGAGAGTGGATCGTTAATTATATCAAGAATGCGTAAGTTCATTCTAATAGGTATGTTGTTGTTTGCTTTGGGCATATCGGCTCAGAGCAAACAGCAACTGCGTGAAGAATTGAAGGAAGCCACCGAGGCACTTTCCTTCCGGCCGGATTCTATCGACCTGCGACTGAAGAAGGCTGCCCTCAATATGCAGTTGGAGCAGTGGGAATATGCGTTGTCGGAATACGACTATGTGCTCCGTCTTGACCCTGAGAATCCTGCTGGTCTTTATTATCGTGCCTATGCCAACGAGAAGTTGGGTCGCTATAACTTTGCCCGTGCTGACTATGAGACGCTGTTGAAAATTGTTCCTTCCAACTTTGAGGCCCGTTTAGGACTTGCCTTGCTCAATCAGAAAGACCGCCATTTTACGGAGGCAATGGATCAGATCAATCAGTTGGTTGAGGCTTATCCCAATAACGCTATGGTCTATGTAGCCCGTGCCAATATGGAGCGTGAGCGCAAAATGTATGCTTTGGCAGAGTACGATTTTACACAGGCCATCCAGTTGGAGCCCGATGTGACTGACCATCTGGTGAACCGTGCAGATGTCAGAATCATGATGGAAAACTATGAAGGGGCCAAGGCAGATCTTGACCTTCTAGTCAAAAAAGGGATCCTTAAGACGGCCTTGCAGGATTTCTATAAACGGTTGAAATAAAGACAACGTTAACAATATAAAAAAAGAAAGCGAATAGCTTCACAGCTCTTCGCTTCACATCTCCAATAGGTATTAGTTTTTTTAAGGTAAAAAGATTGTTTTCAGGATAACAATGCAAAGGTAACGAACATTTTTTTAAACACCAAAGGTTTTTATTACAAAAATTTATAGTCTTTGGTTGTGTCCGTTAACAGTTCAAGAATTTAAATAATTTTAACCATTTGCTTCGTGCAAACGATTACATTCTTCCAGAAAGCGGAGTTCTTGTTCCAGCATTTCCAGTTTGTGCATTGTATATCCTGCTTCCCGTGCCTGCCGGATACCCTTTGAATAGAGATAATCTATCTCCATCGGACGGTGAAAGTCGTAATCCAGTTTCATACTGGGCTTGTAGGGTGTCATCTCGTCAGTCATTTGGATCATCTTTTCCACGAATGCTTCGTCCACGCCTTTCACGCCCAAAGCCCTTGAAGCGCCCACAACTTCCATCATCTGGTCGCGTATCAGTTGCCGGGTGGAAGGATTCTCCAGCAGTTTGTTGGTAGTTGTGTTCAAGGCAACGGTCATTCCGTTAAATGGCATATTCCATACGGCCTTCTTCCATCTTGCCTCCAGATATTCCACGGGATTAGCTTCGATGCCTGCTGCTTTCAGTTCCTCTAAGAAATGTTCCATCAATGATGCATCACGACAGGAGAAATTGCCTATGTTGATACTGCCATAGCATTGATGGTCAATATGTCCGGGACCTACCTTGCCAGAACAGATGAATGCCAGTCCAGCGGCAATCTGGAGCTCAGGGAATAAGGCCTGAAGGTCGTCCTCCAGCCCGATTCCATTTTGGATGAGTACCACCAAAGGGTTGTTCTTGATGAGTGGGGGCAACATTTCTTTCAGCAGATGTTCGCGCGTGCTCTTCAGGCATACAAGCACTACGTCCACTTCGGGCATGTCTTCCGTACTGCGGAATGCCTTTACGTTGTCCAGATGAAAACTGCCGTCACAGGAATCTATCTGCAATCCGTTTTCCTTCACATATTCATAATCAGTATGGAGCAGGAAGTTCACTTCGTTTCCTGCACGCATCAGACGGCCGCCATAGAATCCTCCGATGGCACCCGTACCTATCACAGCATATCTCATATCCTTATTATTTCTTTCCTTTGAGTAGTGAGGCAATAAATAAGATAATCACGGCTCCCACCACACCGGTGATGGTCTCGCCGATGAAAGTCGGTTCTACGTCGATGCCCAGTTTCGGGAACAGCCATCCACCCACGGCACCACCAACGAGACCCAGAATCAGGTTCCACCAGCAGCCTTCGCTTTCACCTTTCATCAACTTGTTGGCAATAAAGCCAGCCAGAATACCAACGATAATTGCTCCAATCATAATCTTTCTCTTTGATGTTGTGTTACTATATTACTATGTTTGTTTATTAGACGTCGGATGCGACTAAGATGTTGCAAATTTAGGCAAAAAAAACTTAATAGCCCGAAGCTGTTTGTCTTTTATTTTCAAAAGTGGGTGTTTTTTTTCATATTTAGTGAAAATATTCAGATTGTTTTACACGAAATGAATAATTATTTGTTATCTTTGCGACGTGTTTTTCATGGTATTAGATTATTAAGGTTAAATGATAAGGGCTGCCCGTGAGGGTGGCCCTTATTAATTATGCGTTCATTGCCCAACTTCTTCCTTATAGAATGAGGCGTCCTATTTGATAGACTAGGACGGAAACTATCCATGCGAGAGCCGTGGTGTAGAGGGCGGCAGTGAGAGCCCATTTCCAGGACCCCGTCTCACCTTTGATAGCGGCGATGGTGGCAATACAGGGGAAATAGATGAGTACGAAGAGCAGATAGGCAAAGGCGATGAGCGGCGTAATTCCGTCGGCCTCCATCTTCTGGCGAAGGTTTAGATAGCGGTCGCTATGGTCCTCACCGTCGTCGGCACCCACTTCCTCATCGTTGGCATAGAGCACTCCCATTGTAGAGGCTACGATTTCCTTTGCTCCCACACCGGCAATGAGCGAAACGTCGAGTTTCCAGTCGAAGCCTTGCGGACGGAATAATGGCTCTATGGTCTTGCCCATACGTCCGATGTAGCTCTGTTCCTGCTGTTGCTGCACGTCGAGACTTTCATCATGGGGGAAATAACCCAACGCCCATACGATGACGGAGGCCACGAGAATGATGCCTCCCATCTTCTTCAGGTATTGCTTGCCTTTCTCCCATGTATGGCGAAGGATAGCCTTGGCGGTCGGGAAACGGTAGGGTGGGAGCTCCATCACGAAGGGAGTGTCCTCACCTTTTATTATATACTTGGAGAAGATACGGCTGATGATGACAGCCAGCAGGATTCCGATGGCATAGAGCGCAATCATGATGAGGCTTTGGTACTTCACGGCAAAGAAGGTTCCCACAATCATGATGTAGATAGGCAGACGTGCAGAACAACTCATCAGCGGCAGCACCATCATGGTAATGAGTCGTGAACGGCGGCTCTCGATGGTGCGCGTAGCCATTACTGCAGGTACATTACAGCCGAAGCCCATAATGAGGGGGATGAACGATTTCCCGTGAATACCCATCTTGTGCATCAGCTTGTCCATAATGAAGGCTGCTCGCGACATATAGCCGGAGTCCTCCATAAAGGAGATGAACGTGTAGAGAATGAGAATCTGTGGCAGGAAGATGATTACCGAGCCCACACCAGCCACGGCTCCATCGACAATCATCGCACGCAACGGACCTTCGGGTAAGATGGAATTCAGCCAGTCGGAAAGCCATCCTACACCTGCATCAATCCAGTCCATGGGATATTGCCCGACGGTGAAGGTCACTTCGAACATAATGAAGAGGAACAGGAAGAACAGCGGGAATCCCAGCCATTTGTGAGTGATAAAGCGGTCCAGTTTATGAGTCATGTAATAGGTGTCGCGCCCCTTACCTTCCTTATAGCCAATTTCTTCGAGCGCACCGTGGATGAAACCGTATTTGGCATCCATGATGGCCGTCTCAGAATCGGTCTTCGTTTCTTCTTCAATACGTTTGCCGGTATCGTCGCGGTGCTGCAGGATCTCCTCCTGGTCGGGTAGGGTGGCGATAATCTTTTCCACCTCGCTGTCGTGTTCCAAGAGTTTAATGGCCAGATAGCGTGTGGAGAACTGACGGCGCAGTTCACCATATTGCTTCAGGTGCTCCTGCATATCCTTGATACCGTTTTCTATCTCGTGGCCGTGGTTGATATGGATGTGGCGGACAGGATGCTTGGTGAACTTCCCCTCATAGACCTGGATGATGGTGGTGAACAGTTCGTCAACGCCCTTTCCGCTCTTGAATACCGTAGGCACCATCGGGAAACCCAGCAGTTCGCCCAGTTTGTCGGTATTGAGGAGGTCACCGCGCTGTTCACTTTCATCAAACATGTTGAGGGCTCCCACCATGCGGAGGTTCATGTCTATGAGTTGGGTGGTGAGATAGAGATTGCGCTCAAGGTTGCTGGAGTCGATGACGTTGAGCACGATATCCGGCGTCTTTTCCACGATCTGCTTACGCACGTAAAGTTCCTCGGGGGAATAGGCTGAGAGCGAATAGGTACCGGGGAGATCCACGAGATTGAACTTATAACCTTTGAACTCGGCCACGCCTTCCTTGGCATCCACGGTGACGCCGGAATAGTTACCCACGCGCTCATGGGCTCCGGAGGCGAAATTGAAGAGCGATGTCTTGCCGCAGTTGGGATTGCCCACCAGGGCCACGTTGATTTCGCGGCGGCGCTTGAGGGCTTCACGGTGAACGGTCTTCTCGGCCTTTTCATGCTGAATCTCATCGGTTGGGATGATGACCTGCTGGCTTTCCTTGTCCATCAGCGGGGCTTCCTCGTGGGTGACGACTTCTATCTGGTCGGCCTCAGAATGGCGGAGGGAGACTTCATAACCCATGATGCGATATTTCACGGGATCCTGCAGGGGAGCGTTCTGCAAAACCTGAACTTCCTTGCCCTTGATGAATCCCATCTCGATGATGCGCTTGCGGAAGCCTCCGTGGCCTGATACTTTTACGATGATACCGTGTTCGCCGGTCTTCAGTTCTGATAATTTCATATAGTTTTTGGTTCTTTGCTGCAAAATTACGAAAATAATCTTGCAACTGGGTTGCACCAACCAAAAATACCTACTAATGGGGATAGTAGGTATTTTGGGTATCCCCATAAATGGGGGTATGGAATTCGGTCTTAGACGATGCCTCGGCCGTGACAGTTCTTGAACTTCTTGCCGCTTCCGCAAGGACATGGATCGTTGCGTCCGGGCAACTTGTCCTTGATGATTGGCGTGCGGTTCACCTGCGATGCCTGTCCACGGGTGTCAGTGTGGGCGGCGCGAGCCTGATTGGGATCCACCAGCGGCTGTCCGTCGGCATTGAGTTCCTGCTTCGACTCGTTGTAGCGCTGTGAGTGCTGCTCGGGAGCGGCCTCGCGTACCTCGTCCTGCTGAATCTCAGGAATCTGTGCGCGCATCAGGATAGAGGTGATACGGTTGTTCATATCGTTCACCATATCATCGAAGAGCTTGGCACTCTCCAGCTTGAAGATCACCAGCGGGTCTTTCTGCTCGTATGAGGCATTCTGTACGGAGTGCTTCAGTTCATCGAGGGCACGGAGGTTTTCCTTCCAGCAGTCGTCGATGATATGGAGCAGGATGCTCTTCTCGAACTGCTTCACCACGGCCTTCGATTCTGTCTCGTAGGCTTCCTTGAGGTCGCAGGGGATGTTATAGACGCGCTTGCCGTCGGTGACGGGCACCATGATGCGCTCATACATGGCTCCCTGGTTCTCATAGACCTGCTTGATGACTGGATTGGCCACATCCTTGATACGGTCGGTGCGACGGGTGAAGTTCTGCATCACCAGTTCGTAGGCATTGTCTTCCAGCTTGCCTTTGTCTTCCTCAACGAGCTGCTGTTCGGTGAAGGGACATTCCATGGAGAACACCTTGATGAAGGCTTCCTTGCAGCCCTCGTAGTCGTTCTTCTCGATGATGTCGCAGACGCGGTCCCAGAGGATGTTGGCAATATCCATGCCGATGCGCTCACCCATCAGGGCGTGACGGCGTTTCTCATAGACCACGGTACGCTGTTTGTTCATCACGTCGTCGTACTCCAGCAGGCGCTTACGGATACCAAAGTTGTTCTCTTCCACCTTCTTCTGGGCGCGCTCGATGCTCTTGGAAATCATCGGACTCTCAATACGCTCACCCTCATCGAAGCCCAGACGGTCCATCACCTTGGCAATACGCTCGGAGGCGAAGAGACGCATCAGCTTATCTTCCAGTGAAACGTAGAACACCGAACTACCGGGGTCACCCTGACGTCCTGCACGACCACGCAACTGACGGTCCACGCGACGGCTTTCATGACGCTCCGTACCGATGATGGCCAGACCGCCTGCGGCCTTCACCTCATCGGAAAGCTTGATATCGGTACCACGACCGGCCATGTTGGTGGCAATGGTAACAGCACCGAGTCCGTTGGTCGACTGACCTGCCTGTGCCACGATGTCAGCTTCCTTCTGGTGGAGTTTTGCGTTCAGCACATTATGAGGAATCTTACGCATGTTGAGCATACGGCTCAGCAACTCTGAGATTTCCACCGAGGTGGTACCCACCAGGGTAGGACGTCCGCTCTCGCGCATGGCCACAATCTCATCAATCACGGCGTTGTATTTCTCACGGGCAGTCTTATAGACGCGGTCATCCTGGTCATTACGTACTACGGGACGGTTGGTAGGAATCTCCACCACGTCGAGTTTGTAGATGTCCCAGAACTCACCGGCCTCCGTGGAAGCCGTACCGGTCATACCTGCGAGTTTGTGGTACATACGGAAATAGTTCTGCAGGGTGATGGTGGCAAAGGTCTGCGTAGCCTCCTTCACGGCCACATGCTCCTTGGCCTCAATGGCCTGATGCAGTCCGTCACTCCACTGACGGCCTTCCATGATACGGCCCGTCTGCTCGTCCACAATCTTCACCTCACCGTCCATCACGACGTATTCATCGTCGCGGTTGAACATCGTGTAGGCCTTCAGCAACTGCTGCAATGTATGGGCACGCTCGCTCTGAACGGCATAGTGGCTCATCAGCTGATCTTTCTTCTCTACCTTTTCCTCCTCTGAGAGATTCTCGTTCTCCAAGGCAGAGAGTTCGCTGGTAATGTCGGGGAGTACGAAGAGTTCCTTGTCGTTCACCTGTTTGGAGAGCCAGTCCGTTCCCTTGTCGGTGAGATCCACAGAGTTGAGCTTTTCCTCCACCACGAAGTAGAGGGGCTCAATGGCCTCGGGCATACGGCGGTTGTTGTTCTCCATATAGATTTCCTCGGTGCGGAGCATTCCGGCCTTGATTCCTTCCTCCGAGAGGAACTTGATGAGCGGCTTGTTCTTGGGCAGCGACTTGTGAGAGCGATAGAGCGAAAGGAAACCGGCGTCGAGTTTCTCCTGGCCTTCCTTCTTCTTGCCTTCCTCTATCAGCTTGTTACCTTCGGCAATCAGCGACTTGGCTTCCGAAAGGAACTGTGTGGCCAACTGACGCTGCACACCCACGAGTTTCTCCACCAGCGGCTGATATTCCTCAAACATCTGGTCGTCGCCGTTAGGCACGGGACCTGATATAATAAGCGGTGTACGGGCATCGTCAATCAACACGGAGTCCACCTCGTCGACGATGGCGTAGTTGTGGCGGCGCTGTACGAGGTCGGCAGGCGAAATGGCCATGTTGTCACGCAGATAGTCGAAACCGAACTCGTTGTTGGTACCGAAGGTGATGTCTGCCTGATAAGCCTTGCGGCGCTCGGGAGAGTTGGGGCGATGCTTGTCGATACAGTCAACGGAAAGGCCGTTGAACATATAGAGCGGTCCCATCCACTCGGAGTCACGCTTGGCCAGATAGTCGTTGACGGTCACCACGTGAACACCGTTGCCCGTGAGGGCATTCAGGAACACCGGGAGCGTAGCCACAAGCGTCTTACCTTCACCCGTTGCCATCTCTGCAATCTTACCCTGATGGAGTACGGCACCACCGAAGAGCTGCACGTCATAGTGGATCATGTCCCACTTCAGGTCGTTACCGCCAGCCATCCAATGGTTGTGATAGATCGCCTTGTCGCCGTCGATGTGCACGAAGTCCTTGGTGGCAGCCAGTTCGCGGTCGAAATCATTGGCTGTAACCACTACTTCCTCATTCTCGGCGAAGCGGCGGGCGGTTTCCTTCACGATGCTGAAGGCCACCGGCAGCACTTCGTTGAGGGCTTCCTCCATATTGTCGAGCCCCTGTTTGTCTAACTTGTCAATCTCGTTGAAGATTTCCTCACGCTCATCGATTGGCGTGTCTTCAATCTTGGCCTTGAGCTCAGCAATCTGATCGTTCTGCTCTTTGGCTGCATTCTGCACGTAGGCCTGAATCTCCTTGGTCTTGGCGCGCAGCTGGTCGTTGTCGAGGGCTTCAATCTCTGGATATGCCTTCTTCACCTTCTCCACAATGGGCTGGATGAGGCGCATGTCACGCGAAGACTTGTCACCGAACAATGACTTCAAAAAACTATTAATTCCCATATCTTTATTTTACGTTTTTACTGTTTTACAATTTCAAAATTACGATTGCTCCTTTCTTCTTGTTCAGAACAGCGGCTGTGCTGTAGAGGCGTTGGGAGCCCTGATGTGGATGCAATTGGCTATGGTGGGCGCCAGGCGGTCGATGGTCACCTGCGTCTCTATGCGCTGTGGCTTGATGCCGGCTCCATACAGGATGATGGGCACGGGCGTGAAGTTGGCGCGGTACTGGTATTTCTCGCCCGATTCCTCATTGAGCAGGTTCCATCCCGGCATGATTTCCACGATAAGGTCGCCGGAGTGGGGCGGCAGGATGTCGGCAGAAGTCTTCACGTCCTTCACGCCGTCGCAGTCGAGCAGGAACGAGCGGCACTGGTTGCGCAGTTCCACCTTGTTGAGGCGCCGCTGCTCGATGATTTTCTTGTTGAAGAAGATGTGGTTGCGGTAGTAGCCCTCAATATACTGATGGCGCCCGTACATGGCACCGAGGTACATATTGAGCAGGTTACCCGTGCGGTTGATATAGAATGTTCCCGAAGGAACCTTGAAGCGCTCGTAGGCGTCGCTGAATGTCTCGTCGGTATTGATGGTGCCTGTGATGGTGAAAAGCACGTTCTGCGCACCCACCTTCTGCTCAACGCCCTGGATGAGGTTACCAATGCAACGGTCCAGGCTATCGTAGTGGTCGGCATCATAGTTTACTGACAGGATGTCGCACATCTCATCGGTGCCCAGGAGGTTGGAATCGATACACTGGAAAGCCAGTTTCGTAATCGTGAAGTTGTCTTGAGCAGGATTCAGTGAGTCAAAGGCACTCAACCAGTTAAAGCCTGTCTTTGAATAATAGCTTGAAGTGCGCCAATGCTTCGTCTTGCTGTCGCGGAAGAAGGCTCCGTTGGCTGCATGACCGGCTGACAGTATGGCGGTCTCCTGGTCGTTGGCAATGCTGAACACCATGCCTGCGCCCTCCGTCTTCACCTTCAGTTCATCGGAAAGATTGGAGCAGACCATGGCGTTGGGAGTCCCGTCGGCTACGCATCCGATGGGGCGGAGTGTCTGCTTGTCGAGCCAGCGGTTTCCGGTGATGCCGTTGTAGTAGGGTGTGGTGCCCGTCACGATGGCAGCCATTGCCGAAGCACGGTCGACAGGCGTGAAAGGAAAGGTGGCGTTCTGGTAGATGAGCGCCTGCTGGAGGAGTTTCTTGAAGCCCGTACTCGATGGCTTCTGTCCTACGGCAATCATCTTGTCGGCATTGAGTCCGTCGATGGTGATGTTCACCAGCAGTTTCTGGGCGGGCACTTCCGATGCCAGCAACGCCAAGAGGGTCGCTATGAGATATTTATTTTTCACTTCTGAGTCGTTTGATGTTTCTGATTAACAAAGATGATGCCACAATTAGCATGCCCTCCGCATAGTTCTGCCATATCGAACAAATAAAGAACAGGCAGATGAGCACGATCCACATTTTGTATTGCCAGCTGCATTTCTTTCTGAGCATAGGCCAGATGAAAAACAACGGCAGGGGATTGAGCAGCAGCAGCTGGAAATTGATCCTTACCGTGGGATGCTGCGAGAAGAGCATCAGGAAGAGGATAATTCCACTGAGTCCGCAGAGCACCATCAGGAGGGCGTCGAACCAGCGGCAGTCTTTCCGGGCAACAAGTTCCCATATGGTGAGAATGATGACAAGTCCCAACAGCAGCAGGGCACAGGCGCGAGGGGAGAGCGGAAAGCTGCTTTCTCCCGGATTCTCAGGGATATCCACGAGCGTAGTGGTGCCAGTAACAAGGCGACGGTTGCCATCGATGACGGCACGGTCGAAATCGTTCATGGTCTCGCAGGGCAGGAACTGGCGTTCCCTTGTAGTGGTTCTGCTGTCTGCCTTCACGCCCAAGAGCATGTCGTTGCCGAATCTTACCCATGGATAACCGGCGCAACAGCGATGGACCAGTTCACGGAAAGAAGGACCCTCGTCGGTTGTTCCCTCATAGACTACCTTTCCGTTGAGGTGGTCGGCAATCATATCGCGTGCCCTGGTGGTGCAGTTGTCGTAGAAATAATTGTAACGATATTCGCGGTTCTCCGGGCGGTAGTTCTCCCAGATGGCATTTGCGATGCGCAGCTTCTCCTCAGGGGTGAGGTTGAGCTGCTGCTCCTTCACCCAGCGCCCCTCGGCCTCGTATTCGCGAAGGAAAGCCTCGAAGGGATAGATGCCCATGAGATAGTCGGTGAGTCCGAACACGAAACGGCCCACGAAATTGGGCTTGTTGAAGTCGAAGATACCCCAGTTCACGGCCACGTCCGTATCGTTCGTGTGGTCAATGAAATGCAGGGCCGTATGGCCGTAGATGGAGTAGGCTTCGCCCCCAGGGCCGCAAGTGATGAAACTCACGCTGAGGGTGGAGTCGATATGGGCTTTGGCTTCAGGTGTCAGCTCCTGCTGGGCATGGCATTTCAGCCCGCTCACGAAGAGCAGGAACAAGGCCAGAAAAGCCGTCCTGAAAAGAGTGTTTTCGCATTTCACGGCGCAAAGGTACACTTTTTATTTTTAAATAAGGTAAGGAAAAACAATAATATTCCAAAAAATTGCGAAAATAGGCGGCCTCTGCACAAAAAAAGAATAAAATTCTTTGTAGTGTGTCCTTTTTACCGTAATTTTGCACCCTAAATAATAAGAACGCGAGTGAACCTGATTATAGATATCGGCAACACATGTGCCAAACTGGTGTGCTTCGATGGCGATGAAGTCATTGAGGAACAGCGCGTTGACAAAGGTGAATACGGGCTGCTCGACAAGTTCTGCAAGAAGTACACGTTCGAGCGCGGCATCTACAGTACGGTGGTTGATATCCCTCAGGATTTCGAGAAGAAGATTAAGGGCCTGCCGTTTCCGATGCTGGAATTCCTGAGCGGCATCACGCCGGTGCCCATCGTGAACAAATACCGCACCCCGAAGACACTGGGCTCCGACCGTCTGGCCGCTGCCGTTGCAGCCGTGTGGTTGCAGCCGGGTAGGAATGTGCTGATCATCGACGTGGGCACATGTATCACCTACGACTACGTGAATGCGGCTGGTGAGTATAAGGGCGGCAACATCTCGCCGGGTCCCACCATCCGTTTCCGCGCCTTGAATCAGTTCACCGGAAGGCTTCCCTTCGTGGATCGCGAGGGCGTGACGCCACCGTTCGGCAACACCACGATCACGGCTATCCGCAGCGGGGTGATCCGTGGTGTGAAATACGAGATTGAAGGCTATGTGCGCCGTTTCCTGGAGAAATATCCTGACCTTTACGTTTATTTAACGGGCGGCGTTCATTTAGGCATGCGATTTAAAGAAAAATTTCCTATCTTTGCAGACGATTTCATCGTCCCCAGGGGATTAAACAGAATATTACAGTATAATGAAAAAAATATGTAGCGCTGTCGTTCTGGCAGCATTTGCGCTGACGGTGAATGCACAGTCGGCTAGCGATACGAACCAGTCGTATAGCGGCACCAACTCTCCGTACTCTCAGTATGGTTTGGGCGAGCTGGCAGATCAGTCAAGCGGTTTCAACCGTGGCATGAACGGCCTCGGCCTTGCCTTTCGTGAGCATAACCAGGTGAACCAGTTGAATCCCGCTTCCTATTCGTCAATCGACTCGCTGAGCTTCATCTTCGACGTGGGCATCAGCGGACAGCTGACCAACTTCAAGGAGGGCAATAAGAAAGTCAATGCGCGAAATGCCGACTTCGACTATCTGGTGGCCGGTTTCCGTGCTTTCCGGCACGTGGGTGTGAGCATCGGCCTGATTCCCTTTTCCAACATCGGCTACAAATACAGCAGCAAGGGCTATACGAATGCCGACAAGAGCGTGAGCTACACGAATACCTACCGCGGAAACGGCGGCCTACATCAGGTCTATCTCGGCGTGGGATGGGAGCTGGTGAAGAATCTCTCCATCGGAGCCAATGTTTCCTATATGTGGGGCGACTATGAGCGTGCCATCACGAATGAGTACAACGTTGCGACGATCAATACGCTCCGCAAGTACTATACGGCTTCGGTGAGCAACTACAAACTGGATTTCGGTGCCCAGTACACGCTGCCGATCGGCAAGAAAGACAAGCTGACGGTGGGCGTTACATTCAGTCCGGCCCATAAACTGAGCGCCGATCCTGAATGCAAGGTGATTTCGGTGAACAGCACCACAAACGTTACCGATACCACCACCTATACCGTCAATAACGGTCTGGAACTGCCGATGATGATAGGTGCAGGACTCCAGTTCAACCACAACAACCAGCTGAAGCTGGGCGTTGACTATCAGCAGCAGCGCTGGAGCAAGGTGGGCTTCCCCGTCTATACCACTTCGAACGATGTGGCCTCCTACGCCATCAACAAGGATTATTTCACGGACCGCCACAAGCTGATTGTCGGTGGCGAGTATTGCCAGAATGAATACGGACGCTCGTTCATGAGCCGTCTGCGCTACCGTTTCGGTGCTTCCTACACTACACCTTATTTAAAAATAAACGGCCACGACGGCCCGAAGGAGATTTCGGTGAGTGCCGGTTTCGGTATTCCCATCATCAACTCCATCAACAACCGCAGCTTCCTCAACATCTCGGCCCAGTGGGTGAACCAGAAGGCCAAGGATCTGATAGATGCCAATACGTTCCGTATCAACATCGGCATCACGTTCAATGAGCGTTGGTTCGCCAAGTGGAAGGTGGAGTGATGGTTGATGGCCAATAGTTTATGGTGGAGAGTTGATAGTTTATGGTGGAGAGTTAATGGTTTATGGTTAATAGTAAGTCATTCGTAAGCGGTTTGAGGAAACTGGGGAGAGTATTTCTGCTCGTTTTCTCCTTCTCTCCTTTCCTTGTCTTCACCAATTCCTGCGATGAGACCATCGAACATATCGCACCGCCCATCTACGAGCGCGACTCCGCTTCGGTGATGACCTCCTATGGCGTGAACACGCTCATCAGCGACTCGGGCGTGATGAAATACCGTATCGTAACCGAGGTATGGGACGTGAATACCGTCAAGAATCCCACGCGATGGACCTTCCACAAGGGCATCTTCGTGGAGCAGTTTGATGAGAAGTTCCACGTGGAAGCCTATATCCAGGCCGATACAGCCTACTACTACGATACGAATAAGCTATGGGAACTGCGCGGAAGGGTGCGCGTCAGGACCAAGGACGGACTGCGCTTCTCCAGCGAGGAGCTCTTCTGGGACCAGAACCGCCACGAACTCTACAGCCACCGCTTCTCGCGGGTGGTGACGCCTGAGCGTGAACTGCAGGGCTCCTATTTCACCAGCGACGAGCGGATGACCCACTATACGGTGAGCAATTCGAAAGGCTCGTTTGTGCGTGGGGCCGACGGAATGGGCACCAACAGCGGCGACTCCATCCTCTCTGCGCCCGACAGCGTGAAGTCGATGAAGCGCATGCCTACCGAGCCCGTGAAGAAATCACCCGTAAGGCCCTAAGTATAACACTTTGAATCAGAACAGATGTCAGAATCAGACATACCACTTATCATAGGAATCCTCATCGCGATGGTCTTCTCCGCCTTCTTTTCGGGAATGGAGATTGCCTTCGTGTCGAGCAACCGTATGCTTGCCGAGATGGACAAGGACAAGCAGAAGTTTTCCAGCCGCTTCCTCCAGACTTTCTATCGCCATCCCAACAACTTCGTGAGTACGATGCTGGTGGGCAACAATATCGCGCTCGTGGTCTATGGTATCCTTTTTGCAGAACTCTTTGACCATACGCTCTTCAAGGGGATGGACGCCACTTTCACCGTGCCTGCCGACACGATCCTCTCCACGCTGATCGTGCTCTTCACGGGTGAGTTCCTGCCGAAGACGCTCTTCAAGAGCAATGCCAACCGTCTGCTCACGTTCTTTGCGCTCCCGGCCTATCTGTGCTACGTGGTACTGTGGCCCATCTCACGCTTCAGTACGATGCTTTCACGCATCATCCTCCGTATCTTCGGCGTCAAGGTGGAGAAGGAGAAGAGCGACGACGCCTTCACGAAGGTGGACCTCGACTACCTCGTACAGACCAGCATCGACAACGCTGAGAATGAGGACGATATCGACGAGGAGGTGAAGATCTTCCAGAATGCCCTCGACTTTGCCGACACCAAGGTGCGCGACTGCATGGTGCCGCGAACGGAGATCAAGGCCGTGGAGGACAACTGCTCGCTCGACGAGCTGATGACGGCCTTTGTGGAGAGTGGAAAATCGAAGATTATCGTCTATCATGAGGACATCGACCATATCACGGGCTATATCCATTCCTCCGAGATGTTCCGCCAGCCCGAGAAATGGCTCGACAACATCCAGCAGATGCCCTACGTGCCCGAGACGATGACCGCCCGCAAGCTGATGCAGATGTTCCTCCAGCAGAAAAAGTCGCTCGCCGTGGTCGTGGATGAGTTTGGCGGCACCAGCGGCATCGTCTCCCTCGAAGATATCGTAGAGGAAATCTTCGGCGAGATCGAGGACGAGCACGACTCCTCCAACTATGTCGCCAAGCAGTTGCCCGACGGAGAGTACATCCTTTCCGCCCGGTTGGAGATTGACACCATCAACGAGAAATTCAACCTCGACCTGCCCGAGAGTGAAGAATATATGACGCTCGGCGGACTGATTCTGCACTATTACCAGAGCTTCCCGAAACTCAATGAAGTGGTGAAAATCGGGCGTTTTGAGTTCCGCATAATCAAGAATACAATGACCAAAATCGAACTTGTCAGGCTGAAAGTGGATGAATAATCAAACTTTTTGCAAGAAAATTGCGGTTTATTGTTTTCTTTTTTGTAATTTTGCACCTTGATTTGGAATATCTGAAAAATAAATAATAAAATAATAATAAAAACAAATGGCAGCAATTGGTAAAATTAGAAGCTGGGGCCCAATCCTTGTAACCGTGATTGGTCTTGCCCTCTTTGCATTTATTGCCGAGGAATTGTTCCGCTCCTGTGAGTCAACCCGTAATCAGGAGCGTCAGCAGATCGGCGAAGTTTTAGGAAAGAAAATCGATGTGCAGGAGTTCCAGAAACTCGTTGACGAGTACACCGATGTGATTAAGATGACACAGGGTCGCGACAACCTGACCGACCAGGAACTGAACCAGGTGAAGGACATGGTTTGGCAGAACTACGTGCAGCAGGAGATTATCTCTGCCGAGGCTGAGAAACTGGGACTCACCGTTACGGATCAGGAACTGCAGAATATGCTCAACGAGGGTACTAACCCCATGCTGAGGCAGACTCCGTTCGTGAACCAGCAGACAGGCCGCTTCGATGCCAGCGCATTGAAGAAGTTCCTCGCTGAGTACAAGAAGGCACAGCAGAGCGGCGGTCAGATGGCTGAGCAGTACACCAGCATCTACAACTACTGGAAATTCATTGAGAAGAATCTCCGCAATCAGTCACTCCAGCAGAAGTATCAGGCCCTCCTGGCCGGTTGCATCCTCTCTAACCCCGTGGCTGCCAAGCAGTCGTTCAAGGACGAGAACGAGGAGAGCAACATCCAGCTGGCCACCTTCGCCTACAGCACCGTCAACGACAAGGACGTGAAGATCAGCGATGCCGACCTCACCGCCAAGTATAAGGAGCTGAAGGACCGTTTCAAGCAGCTCGAGGAAACCCGCGACGTGAAGTATGTCGACTTCCAGGTACTGCCTTCCACGACTGACCGTACCGCCCTCAACAAGGCCATCAACGATGAGGCTGCCAAGCTGGCTGCCGCCGATGATCCCACAGAGGTCGTTCGCAAGGCCAACAGCCTCGTAAGCTTCCTGGGCATCCCCCAGACTAAGGCTGCCTTCCCCGCTGACATCGCTCAGCAGCTCGACTCCATGGCCGTGGGTGCTACCTCTGCCGTGAAGGAGAACAAGGGCGACAATACCCTCAACGTCATCAAGCTCATCTCCAAGCAGCAGTTGCCCGACTCAGTCCAGTTCCGCGCCATTCAGGTGGCCGGTGCCGATGCAGCAGCTGCCAAGAAGACAGCCGACAGCATCTATACCGCTCTGCAAGGTGGTGCCGACTTCGAGGCCATTGCCAAGAAGTATGGCCAGACCGGCGAGAAGACCTGGCTCGTCAGCAACCAGTACCAGAATGCTCCTTCGATGGACAAGGATACCAAGACTTACCTCAACACCCTTTCTACCGCAGCCGTGAACGCCCTCAACAATGTGGCTATGGCTAACGGTAACATCATCGTTCAGGTGACCGACCGCCGCGGTATGGTCAGCAAGTATGTGGCAGCCGTTATCAAGAAGAGCATCGATTTCTCCAAGGACACCTACAGCGCAGCCTACAACAAGTTCTCTCAGTTCGTGAGCGAGAACCAGACCCTCGAGGCCATGGAGAAGAACGCAGCCAAGTACGGCTTCAAGGTTCAGGAGCGTCAGGGCATCAGCAATTCCGAGCACTACGTGGTCAACATCCCCGCTACCCGCGAGGCTATGAAGTGGCTCTTCGAGGCTAAGGAAGGTCAGATTTCTCCACTCTATGAGTGCGGTAACAACGACCATCTGCTCGTGCTCGCGCTGACCAAGATCAACGAGAAAGGCTACCTCTCACTCGACAACGCACAGGTGAAGGAGTACATCCGCTCACAGGTGATGAACGACAAGAAGGCTGAAATCCTCCTCGAGAAAGCCAAGGGCGTGACCAGCATTGCCGCAGCCCAGAAGAAGGGTGCCAAGGTGACTCCTGTAAACCAGGTGACCTTTGCCGCTCCCGTATTCATTCCTGAGACCGGTGCCAGCGAGCCCGCTCTGAGTGGTGCCGTTGCCGCTACCGCCGCCGGTAAGTTCTGCGCAGCCCCCGTCAAGGGTAACGCCGGAGTCTATCTCTTCCAGGTCATCAGCAAGGCCAACCGTGCCGGTGTGAAGTTCGACGCCAAGACTGCCGAGCAGACTCAGAAGCAGCGTCTGATGCAGTATGCCGGTCAGTTCATGCGCGACCTCTATCAGAAGGCCAACGTAACCGACAACCGCTACCTCTTCTTCTAAACAAGAGGTCGTAAACATACGAGATAAAGGCTTCCGGATTCGGAAGCCTTTTTTCATTTGTTCTATGAGCGATGCTCGACTACGCCATTGCCATGGCTACGGCAGGAGCCAATCCGGGAACGCAAGCGGAAGCCGAAAGTGCCGTGAGCAATGCCGTAAGGGCCGCGATGATAGCCTGTCCGATGGCTTGAAGCCATTGTTTATTCTTAAACATAATCTTAGTTTAAAGTTTAAAGATTAAAGTTTAAAGACCCCTCCCCTCGGGGAGGACGGGAGGGGGTTGGTCTTTAGGGGTTCACCCCTTCATCCTTTCCGCGCTCCTCAATCTCGGCTGCGTTAGCCAGGTCGGCGGTGTTCTGGAAGACGATGCCGCTGGTCATACCACGCACACGCTTGTGCGTACCGCTGTCGACGGTGGCCTCAGGCTGGAAGAGTACGCGTACTCCCTTCAGGCTCTCGGTGATGGAGAAATCCTTCACGCTGGAAACTCCCTTCGAGGAGATGCCGATCTTGAAGGTGCCGAAGCCGTTGATGTGGACGCGCTGGGAAGCCTGCAGGGCATCGGTGATGACCTCCACCATCTCGGTGAGGACGGCCTTGGCGTCTGACTTCTTGGCGGTTGAGTTGCGTTGAATCCTCTCGGCGATGCCGTCGAGGTCGAGGGTTCCGGTGTAGACGGGGCGTGCGTACCACTTCTGATAGGCCTCCGTCATGTGCTCATTGTTGTTCTGTACGAGTTTGTAAAGATGTGCCATAGTTCTAATAGTTTAAAGTTTAAAGGTTAAAGGTTAAAGGTTTGGGTTTCAAGTTTCAAGTTTATCAACTTCGTTGATGATTTTTCTCATGCTCGGCCATTGATGCGAGCATCATGGCTCTCGCTTAATCGAAAAATTCAAGTTTCAAGTTTCAGGATATGCCCGCGCGATAGCAGATTCTTCACTCTTCACTCTTCACTTTTCACTTTTGTACTGCAAAGATACGACATTTCGCTGACGCGATGGTACCTTATGGGTACGTTATGTGGACTTACGGGGTACTTAAAGGGGAGTTATCGGTCCTAATGTGGAATTAGGGGTACCTTATTGACTGCCTCCGGGGCTTCCGCTCATCGGAAGGCGTGCTTCCATCCATTAGAAGCGTTGCTTCTGACCATTAAATGGAATGCAAACATTGGTCAGCTACGCTGACGTTTCAGGATTCAAGTTTCAGGTTTCAGGTCTTTTGGTCGGGCTACGCCCTCGAAATTTAATTTAAAATTAAAATCAAGTTTAAAGGGGTGCCCTTTCAGGGCAGAAATTGTACAAATCTTATCCAAAATAATTTTGTTTATATTTGTAAGATTTCTCGCCGCAGGCGACTCCCAATACCCCCAAAAAGTTATCGTTATCGTTAACGTTATCGTTTAAAAACTTGCAAATGTGCCAGTTTTTTCGTAACTTTGTACTTGCTATGAGCAACTATAAGGAACGCGGAAGGATGGAGCTGGCGATGCTCTATTTCCCGCAGTTAAGTGGCAAAAAAGCGTGGTTGAAGCTCAAGTCATGGATTGAGCTTTGTCAGCCACTCGCCAAAGAGCTCGCCCAACTCGGCTACACCGGCCGCCAGCGCACGTTCACACCCCGTCAGGTGAACCGCATCGTGCACTATCTGGGTGAGTATTAACCCCCTCCCGTCCTCCCCGAGGGGAGGAGAGAGCCCCTCTCGTTTCGGGAGGGGATTTTTATGCAAATCCGAAAAACGCCACAATGCCACAATGCCACATTGCCACATTAAGCACCATTTAAGGGGGGTGGGCTGAGGAGTGTGGTTGCAGATTGAAAGAATATACAGTAGAAATGTTATAGATTATAAGGTTAAATAATATTATTATAATATATAATATATTATATATTATAATAACCAAGTACTCTACACGAATCCCCGAAAGTCGGAACCACCTTAATGTGGCAAAGTGGCAAAGTGGCGATGTGGCAAATGTCTGACCGCGATGGGCGAGCGTAACACGATAATAAATCTAAAAATCGAACCTCATGCGGGAGTTCTCTTGCTTATTCCAAAAATATGTTGTACCTTTGCCATTGCATTAAGGAGTGTGATTCCCCCGTTTTTTCACTTTTCCAAAAACACTACATCAATGAAAACAAAACGATTTATTCCATTTGTATTGTGCGTGATCCTGAGCATCCCCGCCTTTGCACAAACAGAGGCATCAGATATTGAGAAAGGAGTCTTTGAGCCATCGTGGCAGTCACTCTCGGCCAACTATCAGGCCCCAGAGTGGTTTGCCGACGCTAAACTGGGCATTTGGGCGCATTGGGGGCTGCAATGTGTGCCCGAGGCTGGCGACTGGTATGCCCGTGCCATGTACCAGCAAGACCAAGGCAAATACCGCGAGCATTGCAAGCGTTTTGGCCATCCGTCGGAGTTTGGTATGATTGACTTTATACCGATGTGGAAAGCCGAGAAGTTCGACCCCGAGGCGTTGGTGAAGCTTTACAAGGAAGTGGGTGCCCGATACTTTGTATGCATGGCTAATCATCACGACAATTTCGACAACTACAATTCACGATACCACCCCTGGAACTCAGTGAACATGGGCCCCAAGCGTGACATCGTGGGCGAGTTTGAGAAGGCTGCCCGCCGCAATGGCTTGCGCTTCGGTGTGAGCAACCACTCGGCCCACGCCTGGCATTGGTTCCAGACCGCCTATGGCTACGATGCGGAGGGAGAGAAGGCCGGTGTAAGATATGATGCCTATAACCTGACGAAGGAAGACGGCAAGGGCAAATGGTGGGATGGCTACGACCCGCAACAGTTCTATGGCGGTTACAACATCGTTATTCCGAGCGGATTCACCAGCGTTGACTCTATGGCCGCCTGGCATCAGGCCAACGATCGTGTATGGTCGGAACGCATCCCCGAAATGAACCCGCAATTTGCCAAGAACTGGTTCTTGAGATGCAAACAGCTCATCGACGACTACAACCCCGACTTGATTTACTTTGACGATGAGCATGACCTGCCGATGGAGCACTACGGACTGGAGATTGCTGCCCACATGTATAACCGAAGCATGAGGATGCACGGAGGTCGCAACGAGGCCGTCATCAACAGCAAGCGGCTGAGCGAGGAGCAGCAGCGCGGCGTGGTGATGGATTGTGAGCGCGGAGCCTTTGCCGACATTTCCCCGCGTCCCTGGCAGACTTGCATGTGCATTGGTTCGTGGCACTATAATCGCCCTCTTTACGAGAAGGGAGGCTACAAGACCGTTGAGCGCATCGTGAAGACCTTTGTGGACATCGTGAGCAAGAACGGCAACCTGTTGCTGAACATTCCCGTGCGTGGCGATGGAAGTATCGACGAGAAAGAGCGCGCCTTCTTGAAAGATTTCAAGGCATGGCTCGATGTCAATGGTGAAGGCATCTTCGGCACCAGACCCTGGAAGATTTACGGCGAAGGTGTGGTGAAAACCGCTAATACCGGCTCATTCCGCGACAACGAGAAATTGCAGGAGTCGCTCAGCGAGAAGGACATACGCTATACTCAGAAGGGCAGCACGCTTTATGCTTTTGTGCTGGGCTTTCCTTCCACCGATACCATCTGCCTGAAGGCTCTTGGCCGCAAGTCGCCACAGATGAACGGCAAGCGCATCAAGCGCGTGCGCTTGTTGGGTTGTAATCAAAAAGTGGTGTTCAAGCAGGCTGCCGATGCCCTCTACATCTCAATGCCTGCCGTTGAGAATACGGGCAAGACCATTTGCTTCGCCGTTCAGTAATCTGGATGAATAGGGGCCGGTTCCCCGAAGAATCAAGTGACAGGTTTTTGATTCCTGATTTAAAAATCCCTATTCCGCTTGCAATTCTCGATTCTTATTGCTAACTTTGTGCCTTAGATAAAGCACAACTATAACATGAAAATCTTACATTCAAAACGTAACTTATTGAAAATCAACGTTTTACCCCCCCATTTCGGGTAGCGTCGATTTTGGTTGTAGCCCTTCTTCTGCTGCTACAATCTTGTGAAAAAGAATCGTCAGCCACAGCCCCCTATGCTGACGCCCTCCAGTCCTATTATATAGAGTCCACCCACCTCGGCGCCGCCAGTGCCGATAGTATCAGCACGTTTACCGCCAAGGTGAACGCGCTCACCGCCTCATGGCCCGAAGTGAAGGATGAGCCTCAATACCCCCGCATCGTAGAGAACATCCGCCAAAATCTCATCCGCTTTGAAATCACTATCGATGGTGAATGGGACGGCGTGATAGAGATTAATAACCCTTAAATGATGATATACGGATATGGAAGAAATTTCACAGAAGAAAAAAGATATCATCAATGAAATTAAGACAAGGGTTGATGATAAGGTTTTGGAGAGAAGCAATGCTGATCTTCTGATAAAACTGATTAAGAATGCAGACAGCGATGACGAGGCCGTGCAAATAGCTGCTCTCGGCACTACCTATAACCGCACTGGCTTACATTTCGACAAACGTCTAGATAAACCAGACAATACTATCCATTATTTCAAGAAGAACGAGAAATTAAGTTTTTGTGACGGGAATTCTGAAATTACTCATAAACTTATCATAGGCGACAATTATTATGCCCTCCAGAATCTGCTGATACAGTACCGTGGCGGTGTAGATGTTATCTATATTGATCCCCCTTATGGAAAGGACAGTATGGGTGAATTTGCGAAGACCAATTATGAGAATGCAATTACCCGCGATAACCTCCTTTCGATGCTTTATACTCGTCTGCTGCTTGCAAAGCAGCTGTTGTCGGATAATGGAGTTATTTTCTGCAGTATTGATGATAAAAACCAAGCCTATGTGAAGTGCTTATTTGACGAAGTTTTCGGGGGAAAAAATTTCGTATGTAACTTTATGTGGAAAAAGACTGATACGCCACCTTCTCTATCCAACAAAGTAAGAAGAAAATTAGAATATGTTCTTTGTTACTGCAAAAAGAATAGTTCTAATCGGATTTTCGCTCAGGGATATGTTGATGGAGGGGATGCGCCATTACTTAATTCTGGAAATCCCATCGGCTATTTAGAATTTCCAATAGGTACTGTTCATTTTAACATAAAAGACGGCACTTACACACACGAAGATAATCATAGCATAAAATTATTAGAAGACGTAATAGTTGAAGATGGCGTCAATAAGAATGTTATGAAAGCGGAAGCTCATTTTAAATGGGGACAGGACAATCTAAAGAGAGAAGTCTCAGAAGGAACTTATTTTCTTATTAAAAGTAAACAGTTTTCTATAAGATACCAAAAGCCAGATATATCAACAAAGAAACCTGCAAATATCATAGATAGTGATGTCAATGTTGGTACAAACGAAACCGCAAAATCTGAGTTGGAGAGTTTGGGGTTAGGGGGTGACTTTGATTACGCAAAGCCTTCATCGTTAATAAGTTTCCTCATAAAAATGGGGTTTTGGACAGATGACAGGCTTATAGTGCTCGATTTCTTTGCTGGATCGGGAACTACAGGCCATTCTGTTCTTAATCTAAACAAAGATGGTGGTCAACATACTTTTATCCTCTGCCAACTTAACGAAAAAACAGACACTACTCCTAACGGTATAGCCAACGACGTAACGGCCAAACGCCTGAAAAGGATAATGACAGGGGAATGCTACGATGGCTCAAAGGATTTCCCGTGGATAAAGAACAATGAGCCCTACGGCGGTAATCTTGATGTCTATGAAGTGGAAAGCATACCAAACAATGCTGCTGAAGAAGGCAAAACGCCATTTGATGTTATAGACGAAACACTATATGGGGAAGAAAAGATGAACGCCAAGGATAAGATTGCCTGGGTGTGCAGCAACTTCTCTAATACCCAGAATCATCCTGAAGAAGATGATGAATGGGAAGAACGTGTGAAAAAGTTGGTGGAGGACAAAGATGCTACAGGAAGCTATTGACTTACAGCAGAGTGCAATTTCAGCCCTCCATAAGATTTTGGGCTGGCAAAAACACGATACCACTTTCAGGGCACCAACCGGAAGTGGAAAGACGCACATGATGGCTGACTTGATGAATCGGGTCTTGTCGGAACGCGATGACATCGTGTTTCTTGTTTCAACGCTCTCAAAAGGCGGACTTGCCCAGCAGAATTATGATTCGTTCGTTAGAGATTCTTCGACGAGGGTATTCCCTGCTATTAAGCCGTATCTCATCAATACTGAAGTTTCCGGAGAGGAAGGGCTGTTTATTCCTACGGATTACAACGTATATGTTTTGCCTCGCGATTTATACAAGGACGGCGGCAAATTGATGCAGGGTGCGATGCAGCACTTTCTGGACAATATGACAAACGACCTTTTCGGGCAAGGGAAGAACAAACGAATATATCTGATAAAAGACGAATGCCATCAGGCAACTAACAATCTTGATAATTTAAAAGAAGAGTATTTCCAGCGCGTCATCAATTTCTCTGCCACGCCAAACTTGAAAAGAGGTCAATCGCCTGATGTCCAGATTACCGACGAAGAGGCTGTCAGGGCAAAGTTGATAAAAGAAGTTGTATGGGGCAAAGAAGAAGATACGATTGAGGATGCTCTCGATAAGTTCCGAGAAATCAAGGAAGACTATATCAACAAACTTGGTGTCAGCCCATGCCTTATCATCCAAATATCGAATAAGGACAAAGCAGAAGAAGAATTGGCGAACAAGATCATGCCTGCCCTGAACAAGCTGGAGAATCAAAGCCTAAAATGGATGATCATCGCTAATCCTATAAAAAAGAAAAATGGGAAGACCATAGATTTAAGCGACACGAACGATTCGATAAAGGGAAAACTGCCAAAAGAGAAATGGAAAGACTACGCCAAGAAATATGCCATTGATGTAATCATCTTCAAGATGGTAATATCGGAAGGATGGGATATTCCACGCGCCTGCATGCTCTATCAGGTAAGAGATACCACAAGCAAACAACTTGACGAGCAGGTGATGGGACGTGTCAGAAGAAATCCGCGACTGTTAGATTTTGAAACTCTTGATGAAGATGCCCAGAAACTTGCCATGACTGCATGGGTATGGGGCATTCCTCCTGAAGGAATGAAAAGAGTGTATGAAGTGCAACTGAACAAAAGCGCTGGTGATGTTCAGAGTTCGATTAAAATAAAGACTACGAAACTCGTTAATATAACAGAGCGAAAAGAATTTGATGTCGCAGGCTATCTGGAGAAAAAAGATTCATTACTCAAGCATACGAGTATATTCGATTTGTATGCTAAATACAGGAAATGCCCCAATGATTTGAAGGGTCTTTGTGACGAATATGCAGGCAGCAATGCTAACAGATGGCTCTTGTTTATGGAACATATAGACGGCATTAAGAAAAAATATAATGACTTTATATGTGACTACGATAAGAGCATGGAGTTTGACAAGGAAACGAGTTTCCCTGTTGAATCCTCGTATCTCGATTCTGAGCATCACTATTCTACTGAGGATTGGGTGTGGCGTAAAGAAAACGGTAATTCAGAATTTGCCTTCGATAGCGAATCAGAACAACTTTGGTCTGTTATTTTAGGGGGATTAAGAAACTGCGATTCGATAGAAAAAGACGAAGCCGAAATCTATCTTTGGGGAAAGAATTTTCCTAAAAATTCGGAAATCAAATATGAATACTATGCCGACGGCATACATTCATCATATCCTGATTTCGTGTTGAAAGACACACAGGGAAACATTCATCTTTTTGAGGTGAAGAGTCTTGACAAAGCAAACAATAAGAATATTGACGAAGAGGAATACAAGAAGAAAGTCAGGGCGTTAAAAGAATGCTATAAAGCATGCTCAAAGATTCTTCCTAATCACTTCTTTTACCTTCCCATCCGTTCTGATGGTAATTGGGAAATAACAAGATATAATAACGGTAATACAGAACAGTTGAATCTTTCAACGTTCAGACAATCTTTCAAGAATATGAGTTGGGGTTAAATGTACACGGGACGGTTCTGTGTTCATTTAGGAGTGCGACGCTCTGAAACAAGCAATATTAAGAAAGGTGTTTGAATAAGCAAATGAAATCACTTGTCATCATAATGCCCATAGGCAGAAAGCACATCAACATAGACTTCCGTCTCGAAGATGCGATACACCAGACGATGTTTCTTGGTGATCTGACGACTCCAGCGATTCTCGGGCTTTCCTTTCAGTGGCTCAGGATGGCCTGTACCAGTTTGGGGATGGTCTGCAATCTCGTTGAGCAATTTGACCGCTTTCTTGAAAGATGCAGGTTCGCTGCGTTTCAGTTTGGCAAGTCCCTCTTGGGCTTCAGGAGCATAAGTAATGGCGTATTTCATCAGAGTGAATTTAGCCAGGCATTCATGTCCTCTTTATTCGTAAAGGTGACACCCTTACCCTCTGCAATCTCTTTCTCTGCCTTATCCACACGGGCAAAGAACTCTTCTTTCGTAAGAAGAGTCTGGTCTGCTTCTTTCTCGGCAACGAGTTTGCGCAAGTATTTTGTAGCGCGTTTCAGCAAGTTCTCGTCTTCAGCAATGATACTCATGTTTCGGAGCATCTCCGCATTAAGTTGCATTGTTGTCATACCTATTAACTTTTATTCTGCTGCAAAAATAAGTATAAAAAATGGATCTGCAAAATAAAAACATAAATAAAACATCACAAAACTCAATTACTAAATGACTGTAAGACTTTTGGAACAAGAACTAAACGAGGTGTTTGCATTGCTGCGCCGCGATGGCTATGAGCCGGAACTGTGCAGCATGGCCGTTCCCTATTACGAATCGCTGGCGATGTGCGGGGAACCGGATTTCATGTATGGGGACACGACGGACGAAAGCGTAACGATTCCGAAGAGCCTGATGGGAAGCCGACCTGTCTTTGCCATTACCGTGAAGGGCGACTCGATGAAGGATGCGGGCATCATGCCTGGCGATATGGCGTACGTGGAAATGAGGGAGGAGGTGAACGACGGCGACATCGTACTTGCATGCATCGACAACGACTCCTGCACGATAAAGACTTATTTCTGCGATGACAACGGCCAGCGGTGGCTGCTGCCGAGAAACAGGGATTATAAGCCCATCTTGCTGAAAGAGGGTATGAATGTAAGGATTATGGGCAAGGTGGTTTCCATCAAGAGGGAAACTGCAAGGGCGTCTTTCCGCGACTGTATGAGGATTCTGAAAGATGCGCGTGAGGAACAAAGAGAGGAGAAGGTGATCACTCGCGAGAAGGTGGTGGCTGCCATCCGAAAGGTGGCCGGTGAGATAGCCGTAGGCAGAATGTGGTATGCCGCCTATCGGGTTTTCGTTGACAAGAAGGTGGTAAGGGAAAACGACTACGAGGGATTCCTTTCGCTGGTGGAAGAGGCCGTGCCCGAACATCCTAACATCCCGAAGGCTGTGGAGTTGTCGAGAATGTGTATTGACAGTTTCCGCAAGCCGCTTGCCCTTTGGGAGAGTGAGAATGCTCCCGTTCAGGGTAAGCGTTTCAAGGACTATCTGCGTATCGGCCGTCTGACTCAGGAGGCTCTCATGGAATAGAAAAACTCTCAAAAACTGCGCAGAAAACTCTCAAAAACTGCGCAGAAATTTCATTGTTGGTAGAAAAACTGCGCAAACTGCGCAAGAAACTGCGCACCGAAGTGATTATTCCGCTTCGGTGCTTTTTTGTGTTGTAACTTTGTGATGCATTTGAGATGCACCGAACGAAAAACACCTGGCCAGGGTTCGAGTTCGAAAACCAAAGTTAAACATTAAATTTTTATCATTTCATTATGAAGACAGAAATTCAGATTTTCAAACATGAGCAGTTCGGAGAAATCCGGACAATGGTTGACGAGAAGGGTGAGCCCTGGTTCGTGGGTACAGATGTGGCAAAGATGCTGGGCTACAATCAGTCGGACAAGGCCATTTTGAGACATACGGATGAGGATGACCGTATGAAATGTACGGTCACCGACAATCTGGGAAGAGGACAAAGCACATTCGTCATCAACGAGAGCGGACTCTACTCGCTGATTCTCGCATCAAAGCTGCCACAGGCAAAAGCGTTCAAGCGCTGGGTGACCTCGGAGGTGCTTCCGCAGATTCGCAAGACGGGCGGCTACATTCCTACCCGCGATGCACAGGGGCGCCAACTGTCGGAGCAGGAGGTGGTGAGAGTAGCCAACCGCATAGCCCAGCGCACCGTGAAGCAGAAGAACTTGGCGGCTGACAACTGTCTGTCTGCAAGCGAGGTGGCCAAGCTGGTGGGCTTGGGTGATGCGAAACTGCTGAACTCCATGCTGGTGGACAGGGGTGTCATCAAGTGGACGGGCGGCCGCTATCGGCTGACACCCGAATATGAAGGCCGTGGATTGGCTCAAGACCGCTTCTTCCTCTATCGTTCGTTGGAGGGTGAGCAGAAGGAACGCTCCTACTTGGTATGGACAGAACGCGGCAAGCAGTTCATCCATGACCGCTTCGGAAAATAATGGAACACAAAGACACAAAGACACGAAGGTTAAGACAAAAATCTTCAAAAATCTGACATAAATCTCGGTTCGGACGAACTGAAAAATCTTTGTGACTTTGTGTCTTTGTGTTCAATTAAAAAATAAAGAAACAACATTTTTAGAATTTATGGAAAAACTTGTATCAATCATTTCGCAGGGCGCACGATCGACGCGCCAGTACACAGACGGCAACGGGCAGCCGATGGCCTTCCACTATATGGACTTCGTGCTTTCCGACGGTATAGACACCTTCCACGCTCAGGCAACGGGGAAACTCTCTGAAGCGTTGAAACCTCTCGACAAGAACGTTCTGCACAAGGTGCAATGTCACATCGCTCATCGCACCTTTGAACGTCAGGACGGTACTACTGGACATGAAAATGCAATCTATATAGATAGAATTGTTTAAAACTAACCTGAGTTGAAGCAAAGAGGATGTTCCCGGGTAAATGCGCAAAGAATCTGAACTTCTCTCGCAATTTCAACTCGATTATGAAAGACTTAAAAGGCTACAACAAACAGATTTTATTGGACAATGTCAAGATGGACGGCAGTATTAATTTCCACGCCAACGGCGACATCAACCTGTATCCGTGCCCGTGGGAAAGTGACAAGCAAGTGACTAACGGCGAGCGTGTGCGCTACAGGGGAGGCATCGAAGTAGATAGTGACGGGCGAACCCGTGTGAAACGCTACAATGAAGGAAAGAACGGACCGTTGCATGACACACTCTTCGAAACTCCTCATGGGGCTGTGAAGATTACACGCCCGCAGACAGGGTTTAGCGATGGCTACCGCCGTATCTCTCATGAGTTCGTGTACGTGACGTTCAAGTTCCCTAAGAAATACGGGGCTGCGCTCACGAGAGCATTCTTCGAGGATGAGGCTGAGGAGATTTTGTCTTACCTGAAAACAAGAAAGGAGGAAACGATATGGAAGTAAACGAGCAAAAGAAGTATTTCACGACCATCGGCAGGGGGCACGGCGCCCCTTGCTTCCCAGCCAGCCGCGAGGATTGGGAACGCTTGAGAAGGGAGCCCTGGCTGAAGGAGATGTGTGAGCGCATCGAGAAGGGTGAGGAAGAACTGAAGCACAAGCTGCCGGTGTGGACGCCTTCGTGCGCTGAGTTCAAGGACAACCACAGGGCGATTGCCGATGCCCTGAAGCCGCTGCCCCGACTGATGATGGACTTCGATGAGAAGGGACATACGGACGAAATCGTTAAATCATTGACCATTGACCATTCTCCATTGACCATTGACCATTCACCATTGACCATTGACCATTCACCATTGACCGTTTTGCTCATCGAGGAGAGTGTTCGCCGCGGAACGCATGTGCTGGTGGAATTGCCCGAAGGGATGACTGCCGACGAAGCACAAAGGCTGATGGCGGAGGCTACCGGCTATGAGCCCGACAAGGCCGTGAAGGATGTGGCGCGCTGCATCTATATGGTGCCGGAGGACCATACCAGGTATATTAATGAAAAGCTGTGGACAACCCCCCTCCAACTCCCCCGAGGGGGAGAGTCCGATGTCGCAGAACAGAAAGCCTCCCCTCGGGGAGGTTTGGAGGGGGTTGCTTCTCCCCTCCCTTACAGGGAGGGGCAGGGGGAGAGTCTCTTCAAAGGTATCCCTTATTCTTCTATCATTCGCGAGTACTGGTACAGGACTGGCGGTGAACCTCAGGAGGGTGAACGAAACGTGAAACTGCATAAACTGGCCGTGAACCTCAGGGCAATTTGTGACAACCGCAAAGAAGTGCTGATGCAGGTGATGCCACGGTTCGGACTCTCTGAGACGGAGATGAAGAGTATCGTTGACTCGGCTTGCAAGGAACCGCCAAAGGGTATTTCGAAGATGATGCAGCAGATATTACCCCCCCTATTGTCCCCCGAGGGGGACATGCCCGACGATGACCCACAAGACTATAGTAGTCCCCTCGGGGACTTGAAAAGGGGGTTACCCATAGGCTTGAAGGAGTCGCTCGTTGGTGTTCCCCAAGGGATGCAGATGCCTGTATTGTGCTCGGTGCTGCCCATCGCGGCGGCCTATGCCGACCAGGTGGAGGTGGAGTATTGCGACGGGATGCGCCAAAGGCTGGGACTGATGTCGATCATCCGCGGCGAGCAGGCCTCGGGCAAGTCGGTCTGCAAGAATGCGGTGGACATCTGGAAGCGTCAGTTTGATGAAGAGGATGCCCTGGCCCGCAAGCGCGAGGAGGAATGGAAGGAGCGCAAGAAGGCCCGCAAGGCCAACGAGAAGGCTCCCGACGATCCTAAAGTGCTGATTCGGATGGTGCCCGTAACGGTCTCATGCTCAACGCTCCTGAAGCGCTTCAAGTATGCCAATGGCCATTGCCTCTACTCTTTTGGTGAGGAGCTGGATACCTTGCGGAAGACCAATGGTGCCGGTTCATGGAGTTCGAAGTACGACATCTATCGCCTCTCGTTTGACAATGGCGAATGGGGTCAGGATTACAACTCCGACCAGGCCGAGAGCGGCGTGGTGAAGGTGGCCTATAACTGGACGATGCTGGGCACGAACGGAGCCATGCGCAAATGCTTTAAGCAGGACAATATCGAGAACGGACTTTCGAGCCGTGTGCTCGTGGCCGAGATGCCTGACTCCTCGTTCTCTAAGATGCCCAAGTTCGGCAAGCGTTCCGCAGAGGATGAAGCCCGCATCAACGAGGCTGTCACGAAGCTCCGCTCGTATAGTGGATTCATCGATACGCCGCGGCTCCGCAAGGCCATCGAACGGTGGGTAGAGGAAAAGCGCGTGGAGGCTGCCAAGGATATTGACCGCGTGAAGGACACTTACCGCAAGCGTGCGGCCGTCATCGGATTCCGTTGCGGAGTGATTTGCAGGTTACTTGAGGGCAAGGAGTCGAACAGGTGTCTTCAATTCGCTACGGCCATGGCTGAATATTGTCTTCAGCAGCAGATCTCAGCGTTCGGCGAGGCCTTGAGCAAGGAATATGTGGAGGCTAAGGATGAATGTCAGCGCTATGGTGCCAATCACTCGGTGTTTGACCATCTGGCACCCGTGTTCACGATGGATGACCTCAGGGCTATGAAACGAGGTTTCTGCGGAGAGTCAGCCTTGCGCAACATCATCACCCGCTGGCGTCGTGACGGATGGATTGAGAAAACTGATTCGAGACATTGGAAGAAGGTGGCCAAGGCGTAAATGCCACATCGCCACTTTGCCACTTTGCCACATTAAGGTACTTTAAACACGAATTTTCAATAAACTAAAACCGATAAACAATATGAAACAACCAAGAGGATTGCGGAACAATAATCCGCTGAACATCAGAAAGAATAACAAGACGAACTGGATTGGCCAGTGCAACAAGCAGGAAGACCGCTCGTTCGTGCAATTCCGCTCGATGCCTTATGGCTACAGGGCAGCCTTCAAGGTGCTGCAGAACTATCGCGTACTCTACGGCTGCATGAACTTACGACAATTTATCCAGCGCTGGGCCCCGCCCGCAGAGAACCATACGGATGCCTACGTGAAGAGCGTGGCCCGTGAGGCTGGCGTGAATCCCGATGCCCTGCTGCCATCGCCGAGAAAGGCCAAGGCGCTATGGGTGAAGATCGTGGCCGGTATGCACCTCGTGGAGAACGGCATGATGCCCGTTACTTCCCAAATCGAGGAAGGCTGGAATCTGGCGTTTGCCAGAATATAACGATAACGTTAACGTTAACGATAACGAAAACGAAAACGAAAACGATAACGTTAACGAAAACGATAACATGAAAAAAGCGCGTTGTCCGTGAGGATAGCGCGCTTTTTCTTTATTCAGATTTTCATCTGATTCAGACCGTTATTTGCTGTATTTGTCGATGAGCGACTGGGCCTGCTCGCTTCCCAGCTCCTTGGCTTTCTGCAGGTTGGCAAGGCCCTCAGCCTTTTTCTTGGTCTGTATCTGTGCAAGTCCGAGGAGCAGATGGCCTTCGGGATAGTCGGGGGCTATCTCGGTGCAACGCTTAGCGGTCTTGAGTGCATCTTCGGGCTTGTTGATACGCAGCTGCAGATTGGCCATTTCGGCATAATAGGTGGGCTCCTGGGGAGCAAGGATGATGGCTCGTGCGATATCGGAGAGGGCCTGTTGGTAGAGTTTCCCCTTCACCTCTGCCTGTTCGCGGATGTAGTAGAAGGAGGCGTTGACCTGTCCCTGGACCAGATACTCATAGCGGGTATAGTCGAAGACGGCATCGCGGTATTTCCCCATTTCGTCGTAGATTTGTGCGCGAGAGAGGAAATAGGGGGCTGCCTCGGTAATGCGGAGGGTGTCGGTGGTGTTGATGGCGCTGTCGAGAAGAGCGATAATTTCCTCCTGGGGAGCCTTGAGGCTACGTTTGCACTGGGCCTGCTCATAGAGCAGTTCGGGGTTGTTGAAAGTCTTGTCCTTTGAGAGTTGCTCCAGGATGCTGAGCGACTGCTGGTAGTCGCCCTTGGCATAGAAGATTTGCGACTGCAGATGCTGGTAGAGTGGGAGAGGCTTCTCCTTGTATGCCTCGTTGGCCTCATTGAGGGCCTCGTCGAGTGACCAGTGGAGCCCGCTGACGGCATAGTTATACATCATCTTGGCGTAGTTGTAGTGGGCCTCGTCTTTGTCGTTGGCTTTCTTGATGCAGGTCTTCATCGTCTCTTCCGCGTTGCCCCATTGCTGGGCGGAAGCCTCGATGAGCGCGCGGTTGTTGTAGCCGTCGGTGGCATTGGGGAACAGTTCGATGAAGTCGTTGGTTGCTGCAACGTATTTCAGGGAGTCCTTGCCCTGGGCGGCCATCACGAGCATCAGCCGAGCCTGATTCTCATCGGAGGGCATGGCGATGGGTATGCCTATCTGCTGGTAATTGGCGTCATGGAGTGAGAAGCCGTTGGCATTCAGCGAACGGATGAATGCGGCATCACAGGCGTGGGTGTCGAAACTGGTCTGCGACATCTGCAGCAGTCCGATGACCTGACCGTACATGTTGACGTAGGGGCAACCCGTGGAATTGTCGGGGGCGTTCATGCCGAAGATGTAGTAGTTGTACTTGTCCATGAACTTCTCCACGCTCTTCACCTTGGTAGCTACGACTTCGGGTGACTTCAGGCCATAGGTGACCAGCCACACGTCCTGACCTGCCGTAGAGGCAACGTTGGCGACGGCTGCCGGTGTGGTCTTTCCGTCCACGCGGAAACGGGCCACGTCATAGATGTCGTTGATGCCCATGATTCTGGTCACGTTCATCTTGTTGCCCTTGGCATCGACCACGACGGCCTTGGCAGCTCCGAGGAAGGGCTTCAGGTCGCTGACGGCTTCGCCCTCATTGCCGACAAAGACTCCATGGCTGCTTGCCAGCAGGGAACCGTCGGCCCTGAAAGTGGTGAGTGAGAAAACGCTTTTGGCTGCGTTCTTCACCACGGCGGGCTGGGCCAGGGAGTGAAGCGTGAAGAGTGAAGCGTGAAGAATAATGGAAATTATCAGAAATTTTTTCATATCGTTACCTTGATTATTAATTCAATGAATAGGGAATGTTATCTTTTCAGGAGTTCCTTGGCATTGCTGACGGCGGCTGCCGTAACGTCGCTTCCGCTCAGCATCTGGGCAATTTCCTGAATACGGTCGTTATCGTTGAGCAGGTGCATACGGCTCTTGGTGCCTTCCTTAGTCTCTTCCTTGAAGACCTTATAGTGATGCGTGCCCAATGCGGCAATCTGGGGCAGGTGGGTGATGCTGATGACCTGGCGGTCTGTCTGTCCCATTTCCTGCATGATCTTGGCCATCATCTCTGCCACGCGGCCGCTGACACCGGTATCAATCTCATCGAAGATGATGGTGGGAAGCTTCACCGTGCCGCTGATCATGGCCTTCAGGGAAAGCATCACGCGGGCAATCTCACCACCGGAGGCAATCTGGGCCACGGGCTGCATGGGCGTGCTGGTATTGGCGCTGAAGAGGAAGGCCACCTTGTCGGAACCTTTCTCCGCGAGCTGCTTTGTATCCGTGACCTCGACGGCAAAGCGCACGTTGGGGATGCCGAGGGGAACCAGACGGCTCTTCATCTCTTTCTCCACCTTCTGGGCGGCCTTCTTTCTGAGGGCTGTCAGTTCGGCAGCCTTCTTCCCGGCTTTCTCCCTGGCGGCTTTCTCCTGCTGCCTCAGGGCTTCGATTTCCTCGGAACTGTTGTCGAGACGGTTCAGCTGTTCCTGAAGCTGATCGCGCAGGGCAATGAGCTCTTCCACGGTTTCCACATGGTGCTTTTTCTGCAGGGAATAGATGGTGTCCAGCCGGTCATTGATGGCATCGAGCCGTTTGGGGTCGAATTCTGTATGCGATGACATCCGGCTCACCTCACCGGCAATGTCCTTCAGTTCAATATAGCAGCTGCTGATACGCTCTGCCAATTCTGCGGCGTCGGCATAGACTCCCTTGATGCCCTCGATGGTCCGCGATGCTTCCCGCAGGCGCTCCACGACATTGGCTTCGTCGCCGCTCAGGATTCCTTCAGCCGTATAGAGCGCACTCTTGATGTCTTCCATGTGGCTGAGCGTTTCGCTTTCCTGCTCCAATTCTTCCTGCTGGCCAGGTTCCAATTGAGCCTCATGGAGTTCATTGTATTGGAATCGCATGAAATCCTCATTCTCGGCAGCCTTGGCAATGTTCTCTTCCATCTGCGCCACGGCTCTGCGGGCTGACTGATAGCTTCGGAAGGCCTCCTGATAGTCTGCCAGTTGCTGGCTGTCCTGGGCAATGATGTCCACCACGTTGAGCTGGAAATCCTCTTCCTGCAGCAGCAGGTTCTGGTGCTGGGAGTGGATGTCCACGAGCTGTTGGCCGACGGTCTTCATGACCGTAAGGGGCACAGGCGTATCGTTGATGAAGGAACGGCTTTTGCCGGCGGCGGTCAGTTCACGGCGGAAGATGCAGTCTTCGGCATCATAGTCGATGTCATTGTCGGCGAAAAGGCTTTCCAGCTGGTAGCGGCTCAGGTCGAAATGGGCTTCGATGATACAACGGTCGCATCCCGTCTTGATGCTTTTGGAATCGGCCCGTTGTCCTAAGAGGAGGGAGAGTGCTCCAAGGATGATGCTCTTGCCTGCACCGGTCTCGCCTGTAATCACAGAGAATCCCGGAAACAGTTGTATGTCGAGTTCATCGATGAGCGTGAAGTTCTTGATATATAGTTGCTTAAGCATAAACGGTTAAACTAAATAATCACAGGCTACTGCTTGATTTTTTCCCAGGTATTGTTCTGGGAGGCATTGATGTTGAAGAGTAGGTCGTAGACGGTTTCCTTCTCTTTCTGCGTACCCTTTCCCTTGTAGATATTGGCCAGTTCTTCTTTCTTGTAGTCTGTCCAGATCTGCGGCAACATACTCAGGGGCCTGTCTTCGTGTGCCTTCTTCAGGTTCTCCAATGCCGTCGTGATATTGGCACGTCCGCGCTCGGCATTATTAGCCATCTCGTCAAGTCCGTTGCGGTAATAGTCATACTGCAGTTGGCGGAAAGGCTGCATGGCTCCTTCCATGTAGTCGTTGATGATGGCAAAGCGATTCCTATCGTTGTCGAATGCCTTCCAGCCGTTGAAGTTGAGATTCTGCGTGTTGTTCACCAGGTTGAGACAACGCTGCAGGATGTCTTCGCCGCCCATCGGTGCAAACGAGTCGAGATCGAGGCCAATGATGAGATAGGCATAGTAAGCCATCAGGGCCGTCAGCTGGTTGTCGATCTGCTCTTCGTTGAAGTTCAGCTGGTCGAACTGGGAGAACTCGAAGTCGAAGTTGGCGTCCCTATTATTATATAAGGTGGTGGTGTAACTGGAATTGTACACCGGACGGTTTGCCTGGATGAGTGCCGTGCAGGTGAAAAGATTATTTGACTGGTCGTATTTGCTGACCGTGATGTTGAAGTTGCATACAATACGTTCGTTCTTCTGAAACTGAAGGGCCGTCCACTGCTGGTCGTTGAGGAACTGCTCCATCGTCTGCTGAAGACTCTCAAAGACGGAGACGTCCGTGCCTTGAATCTGGGCGTGATTGATGGTTACCTTGGCTTGCAGTTCCTGTGCCTTCAGACCGGAGCTGAAGGGAATGGACAGAAACAGGCAGCAGGCAATAAACTTTCTCACCATGGGCAAAAACATTAAATGAGGGCAGCCAATTCGTCAACGATATCACGGGCCACTTCCGTCTTCGGCTTCTTGGGGAAGTCCTTCTGGCCGTTGGCTGAAATGATGCTGATCTGGTTGTCGTCGGAACGGAACGTAGTGCCTTTGTTGCGAGTGGAGTTGAGCACGATGAAGTCGAGGTTCTTTTTGGCCAGTTTCTTCTTGGCGTTCACCTCTTCGTCGTTGGTCTCCAAGGCGAAACCGACCAGGACTTGATTGTCAGTCTTCAACTTACCCAATTGCTGGGCAATATCATGTGTGGGCTGCAGACGTAATACAAGGTCATCCTTCTCGCGCTTGATCTTCTGGTCAGCGGTGGTTTCCGGGCGGAAATCAGCCACGGCGGCACAGAGAATGGCAGCATCCATTTGGGGGAATGCTTTCGTGGAAGCCTCGTACATCTCCTGACAGCTCTCCACGTCGATGCGGTTGACGCCTTCGGGAGTGGAAAGACTTACGGGACCGGCCACCAGCGTGACATCGGCACCGCGTCGTGCACATTCAGCAGCAAGGGCGAATCCCATCTTTCCGCTGGAATAGTTGCCGATGAAGCGGACAGGGTCAATCTTCTCATAGGTGGGACCTGCCGTAATCAGAATGCTTTTGCCGGCAAGGTCTTTCTGGGGCTCCGTCTGACTCAGGGCATTATCCAGGAATTCCACGATACGCTCTGGTTCTTCCATACGGCCCTTGCCTTCGAGTCCGCTGGCCAGGAATCCGCTCTGGGGCTCAATGATATGGTTGCCGTAGCCCTGCAGCGTCTTGAGATTCTGCTGGGTGCTGGGATGCGCATACATGTCGAGGTCCATGGCGGGCGCAATGAAGACAGGTGCCTTCATCGAAAGGTAAGTCGTGATGAGCATGTTGTCGGCAATGCCGTTCGCCATTTTCCCGATGGTGGAAGCCGTGGCGGGAGCAATGAGCATGGCATCAGCCCAGAGTCCCAGGTCCACGTGGCTGTTCCACGTGCCGTCACGCTGAGAAAAGAATTCGCTGACAACAGGCTTGTGGGTGAGGGCAGAGAGGGTGATGGGCGTGATGAACTCCTTTCCTGCAGGGGTAATCACCACCTGAACCTCCGCACCCTGCTTGATGAGCGCCCGTATGATGAGACACGCCTTGTAGGCGGCTATGCTGCCCGTAATGCCGAGCACAATCTTCTTACCTTTTAGCATTCCTAATTGGGTTTATCGTTTGTTGAATTCACGCAGACGGATGCGGGTGAGCACTTGCTTCGTATTGTAGGTAAAGTCGCTGCTCAGCATCCAACTGTAGTAGCCGGGATCGCGGTGGAGCACTTCGCTCACCACCCATCCTTTATACTTGCCGAAGTTGAAGACCTCCTGCTTGCGGGGCTTTCCATCCTCACCCATGAGCACGTTGCCCTGTGCATCCTTCATTTCCTCCCATACAATGCGACCGGCAAAGTCCACGTTGTCATTGGTCTTGGAGAAGGCTGCCAGCTCATCCATGTCATTGTTCAGGAGTTTGGTCTCGTCATCGAGGACGACGGGTGAACCAGGGGCGTAGTAGTCGAGTTCTGCCTGAAGCACACGCCAGGTGGCCTCCGTGTCCTGGTCAGCCAAGTGAGCCTGGAAATCATCCTCCATCTTGCGTCCGCAATAGAACTTGTAGGCAGCAGCGAGGTTACGGCGTTCCATCCGCTTGAAAATGGTGCAGGCGTCGATCATGCGGCATTTGTCGAAATCAAAGTCGATACCGGCACGCAGGAACTCTTCTGCCAGCAATGGAATGTCGAAATGGTTGCTGTTGTATCCGGCAAAGTCGCAGCCTGTGAAGTCGGCAGCAAGCTGGGGAGCAAGTTCCTTGAAACTCGGGGCATCTTTTACGTCTTCATTGGTGATACCGGTCAGTTCCACAACAATCTGCGGAATCTCCATACCGGGATTGACGAACAGGTTCTTGCGAACTTCCGTTCCGTCGAGGTTAACCTTAATATAAGATATCTGGATGATCCTGTCCTTTACAAGATCAAGCCCCGTTGTCTCCAAGTCGAAGACAACGAGGGGCTTAGTAAGATTCAATTTCATCTTTCAAAAAATTAGTCGTTCAAAAGCATCGGCATGATGAGCATCAGCACATCTTCATTCTCCGGCTGCTCAACAGGTACGATGAGACATGGGCGCGACGGGTCGGCCAGCTGGAGGGTAACTTCCTCACTTGACAGGTTGTTGAGAATCTCAGTAAGTGACGGGCCCTTGAAACCGATGTTCATGGAGTTGCCGCTGTAATCGCAGGTCACCTTCTCCTTAGCGCTTGTTGCGAAGTCAATGTCCTCCGAGGAAACCTCGACCTTGCCGTTTTCGATATGCAGACGAACCAGCTGGCTGCTCTCGCTGGCAAATGGAAGCACGCGGCGAAGGGCACCGATGAAGGTCTTGCGGTCGATGGTCAGCTGATAGGGGTTGTTCTGCGGAATCACGGAATTGTAGTTCGGATAGCGGCCTTCAATCAGACGGCAGAGTAGGGTGGTGTCACCGAATGAAATCTGGGCGTTGCGCTCATCAAAGCGGATGACCACATCGCTCTCGTCCTTGCCGAGCACATTCTTCAGCAGCGTAGCCGGTTTCTTGGGAAGAATGAAGGCTGTGGGAGCCTCCGTCTTCACGGTGAAGTTCTTGTTGCGAACCAGCTTGTGACCGTCGCTGGCTACGATGGCGAGAGCATCGGGGGTGAGGTCAAAATAGATGCCGTTCATCACCGGACGAAGTTCCTCCTGGGCCGTAGCGAAGATGGCACGTGTGATATTGTCGGCCAGTACATTGCTGGGAAGCGTCAATGAGGTAGCCGTCTCAGGCATCTGCTGGGCAATGGGGTATTCTTCAGCGTTCTGAGCGGTGAAGTTGTACATACCGTTCTGATAGATAACCTTCACGCTGAACGTATTGGTGTCCACGTCGAGCGTAAGGGGCTGTTCGGGCAGTTCCTTCACGGCATCGAGGATGGTATGGTTGTTCACTGCAAACTTGCCTTCTCCGTCAGCCGTTTCCAACTGCATGGTGGTGCACATCACGTTCTCGCTGTCAGAAGCCGTGATGGTGAGTTGCTGATTTGCTACTTCAAAGAGGAAGCAGTCAAGGATGGGCAGGCTGTTCTTGCTGTTGATAACCTTGGCGAGCGTTCCGAGTCGGCTGCTGAGGGCCGAACTTGATAATGTGATTCTCATTATAGTTGATGTTTTTAGTTACTTTTATTTGAGGTACAAAAATACACAAAAAAAAGTGCAAAACAAAAAAAACGCGGAAAAAGTTTCTCTTGTTAGAACTTTTTTATTAATTTCGCAAACTGAAAACAAACATAAACAAATATAAGCAATGGAAATAGAAGGAAAAATCATCGCCGTGATGCCCGCGCAAGGCGGCGTTTCAGCCCGTACAGGCAACTCTTGGAAAAGTCAGGACTATGTAATTGAGACTCACGAACAGTTCCCGAAGAAGTGCGTGTTCCGCGTGTTTGGTGAGGACAAGATAGCTAATATGAATATTCAGATCGGTGAGGAGCTGCGCGTCAGTTTTGACATCGATGCCCATGAGTATAATGGCCGTTGGTTTAATGATGTCCGTGCCTGGAAGGTGGACCGTATAGATCCTGCTGCCGCTCAGGCTGCCGCACAGGGTGCACAACCTTTCCCAGCACCTGATACCACCGCTGCTCCTGCTGCTCCTGCACCATTCCCACCGGCTCAGCCTGCTGCTGAAGGTAGCGCAGATGATCTGCCTTTCTAAGACTTGTAATACATTTATATAATTAGAGGGTGTGTCCATGAGACACACCCTCTTTTAGTTAGTTATTAATTAGTATCTTATTAGAGAATACTCTTCACGGTCTCCAGCATTCCGTTCTTCTGGATGCTGTCGAGGAATTCAACCACCATGTCGGTGAGTCCGGGAATCTGATTCAGGTCGCCATGCTCGCCCCAGATGAGGTCCTTGGCAGCCAGTACGCCCTCGGCCACCTTGCGGGTGTCGCCTGTTGCCCAGAGTTCGGTGAGCAGATCCATGATCTTCTGGTCGTCGTTGGGCTGGATGGGAGCGCCATCGGCACGAGTGCCACCCTTGTAGTAGGTGATGATGGCAGCCAGACCGAGTACGAGACCCTTAGGCAGTTCGCCCTTGCGCTCCAGGTAAGTCTTCAAACCGGGCAGGTCGCGAGTCTGGTATTTGGGGAATGAGTTCAGCATGATGCTGGTCACCTGATGGTCAACATACGGGTTGTTGAAGCGCTCCAGCACGTCGCTGGCAAACTGCTGCAGCTCATCCATAGGCAGATTCAGGGTCTGCATCAGCTCTTCGAACTGAACCTTGTGGATGTATTTGCCGATTACCTCATGGTTGCAGGCATCGCGAACGATGTCAACGCCAGAGAGATAAGCTACGGGAGAGAGAACGGTGTGAGGACCGTTGAGCAAGGTCACCTTGCGTTCGTGGTATGGCTTCTCGCTTTCAGCGATGAGCACATGCAGACCGGCCTTCTCAGCAGGGAATTCGGCACGCAGGTCTTCGATGCTCATGTTGGTTGGCTTCTCGATGACCCAGAGGTGGAAGATCTCAGCCTGTACGACGAGGTTGTCGGCATAGGAAATCTTCTGCTGGATATCGGCAATCTCCTTGCGGGGGAATCCGGGAACGATGCGGTCAACGAGTGTAGCGCAAACGTAGTTGTACTTCTCAAACCACTCCTTGAATCCTTCGTAGTCAGCACCGAAGTCATCCTTCCAGAGCTCGATGTACTTCTCGATGCACTCCTTCAGGTGATGGCCGTTCAGGAAGATCAGCTCGCAAGGCATGATGATAAGACCCTTTGAGGGGCAGCCGTTGAAGGTCTGGTAGCGGCGGTAGAGCAGCTGAACCAGTTTGCCGGGATAGCTGCTGGCGGGAGCGTCAGAGAGTTTGCAGGCAGGATCGAAGGCGATACCGGCTTCTGTGGTGTTAGAGATAACGAAACGGATTTCAGGCTGGTCGGCCAATGCCATGAAAGCAGCATTCTGGCTGTATGGATTGAGGGCACGGCTGATAACGTCGATACGTGTGAGGGAGTTGACGGCTTCACCGTTCTGGCGTCCCTGCAGGTTCACGTGGTAGAGGCAGTCCTGGCCATTGAGCCAGTCAACCATACCGCGCTCGATGGGCTGAACCACAACCACCGAACCGTTGAAGTCGGTCTTCTGGTCCATGTTCCATACAATCCAGTCAACGAAAGCACGGAGGAAGTTACCCTCACCAAACTGAATGATTTTCTCTGGCATCACGCTCTTAGGAGCCGTGCGCTTGTTCAAAGCTTGCAATTTCTTCATGATTTGTTTATTGTTTTAAATAGATTATTGTTTTCAAGTGCAAAGGTATAAAATTCTTCTGTATGTTGGTGCAAATCTAATCGTTAAATTAACGTAAAGGTTTGCGATGGCTTAACCAAACAGGCAGCGCAGGGCTTCCTCGACCTTGCGGACGGGATGCAATTCAATATTGAAATGTCGGTGTCCTAGCCCTTGCATGTTGTATTTCGGGATAATCATATGCGTGAAGCCAAGCTTCTCAGCCTCGGCTATGCGTTGCTCAATGCGGTTTATGGGACGCACTTCGCCCGAGAGCCCGACTTCGCCTGCCATACACCAGCCGCTTTCAATCGGCGTGTCCACGTTAGAAGAAAGAACTGCCGCAATGATGCTCAGGTCCATGGCCAGGTCAGTAACGCGCAGTCCGCCGGCAATATTGATGAACACGTCTTTCTGGATGAGTTTGAATCCCACGCGCTTTTCCAGTACGGCAAGGAGCATGTTGAGCCTTCGCTGGTCGAAGCCGGTGGCAGAACGTTGGGGCGTTCCATAGGCAGCCGTGGATACCAAAGCCTGTGTCTCCACGAGGAAAGGCCGTACGCCTTCGATAGCACTCGAGATGGCAATGCCGGAAAGACCTTCATGGTCTTGCGTCAGCAGCAGTTCCGAAGGATTGCTCACCTGGCGGAGGCCGTTCTGCTGCATTTCATAGATGCCCAGTTCGGATGTAGAGCCGAAGCGGTTCTTCATCGCACGGAGGATTCGGTACATATAGTGCTGGTCTCCCTCAAACTGAATCACGGTATCCACAATGTGCTCCAGAATCTTAGGACCTGCAAGGGTGCCTTCCTTGTTGATATGGCCGATGAGAATCACGGGGACGCTGCTCGACTTGGCAAAGCGGAGCAGGGCAGAGGCGCATTCACGAACCTGGGTGATGCTGCCTGGCGAGGAATCCACATCCTCGGTGGAAATGGTCTGAATGGAGTCGATGATTACAATCTCAGGCTTCACCTCTTTAATATAATTGAAGATATTCTCCAGCGACGTTTCGGTCAGAATCAGCAGATTGTCTTGAAGTGTGTCGGAAGTTGTCTGTTGGGAACTGGTCAGGAGTCTTTCGGCACGCATCTTCAGCTGGTGGGCACTTTCCTCACCGCTTACGTAGAGAATCTTCCGTTCCGACATTCCGAGAACGGTCTGCAAGGTCAGCGTACTCTTGCCGATACCTGGTTCTCCGCCCAAAAGGACGATGCTTCCCGGTACCAATCCGCCTCCCAGAACACGGTTCAGTTCCCCGTCATGCATATCGATGCGCGGTTCGTCCTTCCCCGAGATATCACGCAATCGCATGGGGCGGTTTTTGCTGCCTGTCGTTGTCTGCCTGACGTGAGAGGCAGCCGAGCGGGCAGCTTGTTGTCCGCTGTCGTTTGCAATCCGGATTTCCTTGAACGTGTTCCATTGTCCGCAGGCCGGGCATTTTCCGATCCATTTTGCCGATTCCTGTCCGCAGTTCTCGCAGACATAGGCTATCTTGTCTTTTGCCATACTGCCGACAAAATTACAAAATTGTAAGCACAAAAGCAAATAAAAGCGGGTTTGTTTTTCGTTATTTGCTTACTTCTATGTAACTTTGCACTCGAAATGACAGCGTTACAGACTTTGGTAGAAAATTCCCAGTGGCCGTTGCTGACGGCCTTCGTGCTTGGTGTGCTTGTGGCGCTCCATCCTTGCCCGATGGCCACGAACATAGCTGCCATGGGATATATCGGAAAGGATGTGGACAACCGTCGGCAGGTTTTCATCGACGGTCTGCTCTATACCCTTGGCCGCACCATCAGCTATTCTCTTCTGGGGGCTGTGCTCATTCTGTTCATCCGGGGTGGGGCGGAGCTGCTACATTTCGGCGAGACTTTGTCAGAGTGGGGTGAGCGCATCCTGGGACCGTTGCTCATTCTTATCGGACTCTACCTTTTATATAATGACTTGCTACACCATCACGACCATGTGCCCCATCTGCCTTTAGGCGGCAAGAAGGCTGGTCCGATAGTCCTTGGTATGCTCTTCGCGTTGGCTTTTTGTCCGGAGAGCGGCATTGTCTATTTCGGAATGCTTATTCCGTTGAGTGTGGAGTCCAGTTACGGCTATCTGCTTCCCGTGGCTTTTGCCATCGGAACCGGACTTCCTGTTGTCTTGATGTCCTGGGTGTTTGCTTTCAGTCTCAGTTCCTTTTCACGTCTGAACAACAGAATGCAATCGTTGAAAGCATGGCTGACACGTATCATTGCCGTACTTTTCATCTTGGCAGGCGTATTCTGTCTTTTCGTATAATGTATCTTTTCTTTTCCTTTTCGTCATTACGTTAGTTTTTCCTTATTTTCTTCGTCAAAATCATGTAAATAAATTTTGATTTTTCATTCTATTGCATTATCTTTGCATACAGATAAATATGTCATTTTACCAGTTATGGCTATGAAGGAGGTTTTTCAGAGATACAGTATCCTGTTGTTGCTGATGTTTTTCACGGTGACAACGGGAGCTCAGGATATTGAGCAGACAGATAAAAGGTATTCCGTGAGCGGCGTGGTGACCGACCAGCGTGGCAAGCAGCTGCCTTACGTCAATGTGAATGTGAGCGGCGAGCGGGTTTCCACCGTGACTAATGAAGACGGATTCTTCACCATCAAGACCATGCGCCAGGTGAAAGCCCTTGATTTGTCGCATGTCGGCTATCAGACGCTTCATTATGAAATACCTGAATTCCATGAGGGAAATCTTGTCATCAAGATGAAGCCCAGTACGGTGGTTCTCAATGATATCGTGGTGAGGTCGGGTGATGCCAAGCGTATCTTCTATGAGGCTCTGGATAAAATTACGGACAACTATCCGCAGCATCCTGAAATGATGAAATGCTTTTATCGTGAATGCGTGCAGAAGCGCAGCCGCTATATCAACATTGCCGAGGCCGTGGCCAATCTCTATAAGCCTTCCTACAAGCACAAGATTGATTTGGGGCGTGTCTCGATAGAGAAGGGCAGACGACTGGTGAGTCCGAAGACTTCCGATACGCTGGGTGTCAAGATTCTGGGAGGTCCCAATACGCCCATCTATCTGGACTTCGTGAAGAACAAGGACTTCGTGTTGGACCCTGAAGACCTGACGCATTATGAATTCACGATGGAAGACCCTGTGATAACCGACAACCGTCTGCAATTCGTCATAAGAATTACGCCCGTCTATGCATCTCCATGGGCTTTGTATGAGGGCGTCTTCCATATCGACCAGGAGACATTGGCTTTCACGCGTGCCGAACTTTCTCTCGATATGAGAGACAGGGAAAAGGCAACCAACAGGATGCTGGTGAGGAAGCCTCTTGGGGTGCGCTTCAAACCCCGTGAGATGAGTGTTACCGTGAGTTATACGACGCAGGACAACGTGACGCGCATCAATTATGTGCGCACCTTGTTCCGGTTCAATTGCGACTGGAAGAAACGTCTCTTTTCAACTTCCTTTACGGCCATGAGCGAATTGGTGGTGACCGACTGGACAGATCAGGATGTGCATCCCATCAAGGGGCGTGACACGTTCTACCAGCGGGATGCCTTCTTTGACAAGGTGGATTATTTTGACGATCCCAATTTCTGGGCCGACTACAACATCATTGAGCCTACCGAAAGCCTTGAGAATGCCATCGGTAAACTGAGAAAGAAGTACTAAACGGTTTTGAACACAAAACACACAGGAAAAGTTCACTATACCTAGCCTACAAAATTCACAGAAGACATTCGGATATTCTTTTTGTGAATTTCATCATTCTGCGCCAATGCAATATGATTTCGTGAATTTTGTGTTCTATAATATCTTTTGTGAATTCTGTATTCTAAAATCACATATCGCGGTCAAGCCGGTCGCGCCACAGGTACTTGCGCGTTTCATGGACGATGATTCCGCTCAGGAACAGTAATGAGAGCAGGTTCGGAATGGCCATCAGCGCATTCATACAGTCGGCCAGATTCCACACGATGCTGAGATTCATGATGGAGCCCACAAAGACGGCAACGATGTAGAGCACACGGTAATAGACCGTCCAACGCCGGCCCTTGAGGTATTCCACGGCACGTTCGCCATAGAGCTCCCATCCGAGAATGGTGGAGAAGGCGAAGGTAAGCAGGCCGAAGGTGAGCAGCGGTGCGCCGATATACGGAATCTTGGAGAAAGCCATCTTGGTGAGCGTGGCACCGTTCTCGTAAGAGATGTCGGGATAGGCAATGACCGAACTGACGATGACCAGACCCGTCAAAGCACAGATCACCACCGTGTCCCAGAAAGTGCCGCTTGAAGAGACAAGGGCTTGACGAACGGGATTGCGCGTCTGGGCGGCAGATGCCACGATCGGGGCACTACCCATACCCGATTCGTTGGAGAACAGTCCGCGGGCGATACCATAGCGGGCAGCAAGCATCACCGTACTTCCCACGAAACCACCTCCGGCTGCCTCGGGCGTAAAGGCCGAGACGCAGATGAGTTTCAGCGCTGGCCAAACAAACTGGCCGTTCATGAACAGGATGACAATACAGCCGATGACATAGAAAAATGCCATAAACGGTACGAGCGCCGTACATACCCTGGCGATGCTCTTGATGCCGCCCAAGACCACGAGGCCGATCAATACCGCGATGACCAGTCCCGTAATGATGGGGTCTATCTGATAGGTCTCGAAGGTGAGCGTGGCAATGGCATTGGCCTGGACCGTATTACCGATTCCGAAGGATGCAATGGCGGTAAAGACGGCAAAGAGTACGGCCATCCATTTCCAGCCGAGCCCCCGCTCCAAGGCATACATCGGACCTCCCAACAATCGTCCGTCCTTCGTCTTCACGCGGTATTTCACGGCCAACAACCCTTCCGCATATTTCGTGGAAATGCCGAAGAGACCTGTCAGCCAGCACCACAGCACAGCCCCGGGGCCTCCAAGTGCCACAGCCGTAGCCACACCGACGATGTTACCCGTTCCGATGGTGGCGGCAAGAGCCGTTGCCAATGCACCAAACTGGCTCACATTGCCGGCGGCATCCTTGTCGCGGCTGACGGATAGTTTGATGGCAGTCCACAGATGGCGTTGCGGAAAGCGTAGTCGGATGGTGAGGAAGATATGTGTGCCGAGCAGCAGGATGATCATGGGCCATCCCCAAAGCAGGCCGCTTAATTCGGTGAAGAACTCGTTGAGATTTTCCATTATGGTGTGGGATTAAGGTCTTTAGGGTCCTTAGTGTCATTAAGGTCATTAAGTTCGTCGAATGTGATTTTCACATTCTCGTGCCCCATGGAGCGCATCAGCTGATAGAACTGGCGCGAGGCATTCTGCTGGGCGCTGGTGATGTTGGCGCTGGTCAGGCAGCGCTCCTTCATCTTGGCTACCGCACGCTGATACATGTCCTCCCGCGTCTGGTCGTCCCATGAGCCGCTCTCATAGAAGGCCTTTGTGCGGGCCTCGTCGATAAAGTTCTCGTCAAGCAGTTCGATGGGGGGCAGAGTCACGATGAGCGTGTCTTTCTCCATTTTGATGAAGTGGGGCTTTGTCTTGTGCATGTTGATGCCCAGGCGGAGCGTTCCGTAGTAGATGCGGATGAGCTCGTCGTCGCTGAAGAAGCCGCGGCGGAGGGTGTCAATCATCTCCTCGTCAGAGATGCTGAGGAACTCCCATTCTCCGATTTGCTTCATCGACTCAATTTGGGTGGGCGTCACGTCGATGCTGCTGTTCACATCGATGTCGGCGCTGGCATTGGTGATGGCGCGATAGGAGAAATAGAAGATGGCCGCGATGATGAGCACGATGGCCGTGCAGATGATGAGCAGCCACCGTCCGATGGTGCCCAGGATGTTGGTCTTCGGCGCCTGGTATTCCTTCTTTATGGGTTCTATTTCATTCATTATTTTATATCACTTGTCAATTAATCTTTCCTCTTTCCTCTTTCCTCTCTCCTCTCTCCTCTAGTCTCTATCTCGCAATAGACTTGGCATCGAGCAGCGTGGGCAGGTCGTCAAGCGTGAACTGCTTGCGGAAGGTGATGGTAATGTCCTTCTCCTCGTAGCCCATCTGCTTGATCATCGGAATCAGCGTGTTGGCGGCATTCTCCTGAGCCATCCCGATGATGCCCAGTTTTGGAATGTCGTTGAGGATGGCCGCGCGTCCCTGCTTCTCATAGTTTGACATCTCCTCATCCGTGAAGTTTCCGCGCAGGATGCTCACCTGCTTCTTGATTTCCTGATGGTCAATCTTGCTCGAAGTGAGTTCCACCTTGGGGTCGGGGAGCAGGATTTCAATCTTCTTTCCGCGCCGGCGCACGTTCTTCTCCGAGAAGTCGCTGAAGTCGATGTATGCCTTCATCGTGGCCTTCATGGGGATGGCAATGCGGCGGTTGCCGAAGGGCAGCGTGATGTCGAATTTCTGTGCCAGGAAAGTCCCCTTGAGCCGCATCTGGTCGTCGTGAGTCACGATTTTGTGCAGGTGATATTCGGCGGTATAGAGTTTCGAGCACTTCTGTATCTGCATCACCATCATCGGAATCGTGTCCAGAGGCTCAGCCTTGCGCCCAGCCTTCTTGTTGCCTCCGCAGGCGGTCAGCAGCAGAAGCATCAGCGAAATGTAGCAAATGGTTTGTTTCATACGGATGCAAAAATAATAAAAAAACTCCATTATAGATACTATTTGGGGCGTTTTTTCGTTTTTTATTAAACTTTTTGACGCCCAAGCGTCGATGAAGGATTAAAGATTAAGGATTAAGAATAAGCGAATGAAACGTTATCTGTTGATATTGTTGGCTGCCGCAGCCATGGTGACGGCCTGCCAGGAGAAGAAGCAAAGTACTGTGATTATCGCGCCGAAGCCCGAGGCTCCCAAACCTTCAGGCCCCGTCGAGATGCAGGATATGAATGCCCAGAACGAAGTGGAATGGATTGGCAAGACCTACAAGGTGGTCGTCAGCCGAAAGGTTGACCGTGAGCTGCCGATGGTGGAGGTGGAGCCGGGCAAGAAAGCCTACGACAACCGCATCAATCTGCGCATCCTGCGTCCAGACGGCACCGAGTTCTTCAACCGCGATTTCACCAAGTCGGCCTTTGCCGGTTGCCTGGATGAGACCACCAAGGACAGCGGCGTTCTCCTGGGTATTGTCTTGGACCGTGCCGAAGGCGACGACCTTATCTTTGCCGCCAGCGTAGGCTCTCCTGATGTGCTGAGTGATGAGTTTATCCCGATGGTCCTCACCGTCTCCCGCATGGGTGATGTCAGCATCAAGCGCGACACCACGATGGATACCAGCAACGGTCAGGAGCAGGAAGAAGAGGACGAGGGCGTATAATCATTTTCCCCCAATGGGGCGCATATTTTAGGGTGTAATCCTGTAATCCTGTAATCGCTTGCTGCGATGCGAATCATAGGGACAGTTTTTGATTCCTTCCCTTGCATCACATGGCAGATGCCCGTGCCGCTTTTCTCTCGCTTTTGTCGTAGCATAGAATGCTTGTTAACGTTATATAGCGCAAAGATACTCATTATTCTTGTTACCACCAAATATTCTTCATCAGAATGAATCAAAGAACCGTCCTTATGATCCTTTGACAATTTTGATTGATGTCTAATCTAAATACATCTTCAATATAGAATGCAAACTAAAAAGGATAAATGTTAGCCCTATCCCGATGCCGTTTATATAATAGATTACTCCATCATGCCATGGTATATCCTTTTTCCTTTCTTCTAAATATTTATTATATAAAATAATAAATTCCGACACTCCGGCATATAATCCGCAAAGACAATTTAATGTGCACTTTGTGAAAAAGGTAGATATCCCGCAGACTATCGCAACCAAAGCCAAAGCGATATAAATATACTGCCGTTTTTGATATGGCTTAGGACTTTTTAGGATTTTGTAAATCCAAGAACAAGCGTATGCAATAGAAGCTACACCTATAAAAATTAAAAGGAATTGTTCACTATTAAAGAATTCTTTCATTATTCATTCTCCTCCTTTCTCCACTCACAGGGGGACAGACCCTCTGTGAGCACATGAGTTTCTTGATTCTTTTATCTTCTTTTCTGATAAAATATTGGTAGAAACCCCTGTCGTCATAGCATTTAATAGCAATTATTTCCGTATTCCCTGTATCTATAATGAAATAGGGGACGAGGTCAAGAGCATTAGGACGTGAAAAGTCTGCGTCATAATGTCGCTTTAACAATTCGTATAGAAATGCCTCGTTTAAAGTCTGTGATGATACCTCAATATTAATATAGCCAGGTTTTACATGATCTTTCTTGTATTCTCTTATTACCTGATAATTATTTAAGTCATATTGTTCTAGCAAATCGGTTACAACTTTTGTCTTTTCCCAATATTGAATGACAATACGAGCCTGGCAGATTGGGATTTCCATAAGGCGTCGGATAGTGAAGAGGACTCTTTGCTTGCTAGACAAGAAGTCAATGATGCACGCATGGTAGGCTATTCCGGTTCTAAACTTCCTTTTAAACACCTTTTGCAGAAAAATGTCGTTATAGATTAATTTGTTCATTATCTATTTTTTATATATTTTTAAATTCTCATCAGCAGTACCAATACGAAAGAATCATAGGGACAGGGAATCATAGGGACAGGTTTTTGATTCCTTCCCTTGCATCACATGGCAGATGCCCGTGCCGCTTTCCACTCGCTTTTGTCGTGGCATAGAATGCTTGTTAACGTTATATAGCGCAAAGATACTGATTATTCTTGTTACCAACAAATATTTTTCATAAATATGAATCAAAGAATGAAGTGAACCCCAAAAGTTTAGACAGATTAAACATTATTGCTCTTCGTCTTGTTGGGAATCGTCTTTGCTTTCAATCAGATAGTCGCTGGCTTTTGCTGAGGAGATGACAGAGCGCCCCAGTTTACTCTCCAACTGGTTGCGGGCAGCCTTTGCCACACTACCGCCTTCTTTGGCAACTTTGGCTTGCTGCCTATAGCCCTTAGGGTCACGCTGCTTGGAGATTTCCGTAGTGGAAGCCTCTGCCAGAATATTGAGCGCTATCTCAAGGTTGGTCATGTTGTCACGCAAATTCTCCTTCTTCAGCCCTTTATGATGCTTATATTGCTTCGTTGTGAAACCGCTCCACTCACGGGTGATGATATCAGTCAGCGAGGCATATTCCATTCCTTCATGCACGCCAGTCCGCTTCCATTCGTCAGTCAGTTCCTTGCGTACCTCTATCGACTTGATGCGCTGGTTAATCCATGCATCGCTATAGCCCAACCGTTTGTAGTCGATGATTGCCTGGTCGATGCTCTTTTCTGGGTCTTGCATCTGGTCTATTCGCTGGCTGGCCACCTGCGCCATCCACTGCTTGAAGGGTTCAGCCTTTGGGGAGGGAATGGATTGAATCAGTCGGAAAAGTTGCTCAGTATCAGCAACATCCGTCATTCGCATTTTGCCATCGATAGCACGTAGCTTCAAAGCGTGACAATTTGTCACGGTTTCATTTCCTTCCGCTTTCAGACGTTGTTTCAACTTTCTCCAATATGCTGTTGGATCTTTACTATCTGTGAGCACTCCACATACATCAACTATTGAGAAATACCACTTCTCTTCTTGGTCGTCCCAAACGGTACGCACCTTGCGCTCCTCAAAAAGTTGTATTGCTTGTTTCTTTATCATGTTCTCGTCTTCTATTTTACATTCTTTTCGTGAACGGTTCCCTGTTCATCTTCATCTTTTTCTATCTTTCTGCAAAAATACGAATAAACAAGTGAAATACAAAAGGAAAGCTGGCTTTTCTTTTTATTTCCGAATGAAAGTATTTTCGGCGAAGCCAAAATTAGCAATAAGAATCGAGAATTGCAAGCTGAATGGGTTTTATTTGTCTCCCCGGTGATGCTCTTCGGATAGAGAGGATGGTTCCTGTGCTTCCGATGAGTGGAAGGGTTGTTTCCAATGGGCGGAAGGGTTGCTTCTAAAGTCTGGAAGCGGGGCTTCTGATGGGTGGAAGGATGGACGGGATTAGGGGTTGGCTTATACTGAATTGGTTGATAGGGGGGATTACAAGATTACAGGATTACACCCCGTTTTCTGTGCCCTGAACTTTTGAGATTGCATAATTATACTATTTATTTATATTATTATATATATTTATGTATATATATACTTATATTTATATATTTATAAATAAATATACATAAATAAAGTTGTAAATAATTGTTTGTTTAGTTGTATTTTTAATTATTTATATACATATTTATTTATATATATAGATATTTATGTATAATCATAAAAATGAGAAAACCGGGCTCTTCGGAGGGAGGGGTCCATATTTTGGCTGTAATCCTGTAATCCTGTAATCGCTTGGGCGGAGAACCCCGATAAACAGGGCATTCTGGAGGGGTGGGGCGTAAGTTACAGCCCAGTTTACGTAATTTTCTTTAACAAAAATCTTCGAAAATCTGACAAAAATCTTTAGTTTTTTGCATTAAAATCAATCACCCCCAGCCTCTCTAAAACAAAAATCGTCAAAAATCTGATTTAAATCTTTGCTTTTAGCCTTATTATCAACCACCCCCAGCCCCTCCTTTCTAAGGAGGGGGAGAATTACTGCATTAGTTGCATTCACTTTTTTCTCTCTTGTGTATGGGGACTGTTCGAATAATTTTTGTAGGATTTTTGTGGATTTTTGTCAATATGCTGTTTTAATTGGAACAGTTAAAATAGGGTAAAGTTGCGGGGAGGAGTGACACGTTTTCGCTGAAATGTGGTATCTTTGCTATGTTGAAACTTAGCGAAGATACTCCATCTCGGCATAAAAAATAAACGAGTTTATTTTGTTCTGCTCTCAATTTTTCGTATCTTTGCTACCCGAAAACAATAACGTACAAATAATTATCAGTTATGGACAGACATCTGCTGAAACTTGAACCGCCCTATAGCATTATCTATGCCGACGGAATGATCGGGCGGCACATTGCCAACATCATCTGCACGGATTATATTCAGGGGAATGATCCTGATGCCGACGGACTCTACACGGAGACCTATCCGGTGCTGGATTGTGGGGGACTGACGCCTGCCGGCTCTGTGGCCGCTGGCAGCATGGTGGAGGACTGCCGCGTGATTCTGCCCGGTAAGACGGTTGAGTGCGAAGAGGGTCCCATCCTCACGCTCTATCAGTTTGCCCGTCTGGTGGAGTTTGATTCGCAGCAGAGTCTTCCGCTGGAGCATTGGAACCTGTTTGAGCGCCTGGCTGGCCTGGGTGTGCGCATCGTGCCTGACACGGAGAAGAATGAACACGGCGTGGAGTATGAAAGGATGGAGTATGAGATTTCGCTCTCGATGTCGGGCAATCACGAGCATCTGAGCGTGAAGAGCAACGTCTATGAGGGCTTCTATTTCTATGCCGACGGCACTTCTGAGGAGTGCTTCAGGCAGTTGGAGAGTCAGCGGCATGCCTACGTGGCGATATTCGACGAGCAACGGCTGTTTGGCCTGAAGTTTCATTTCCAGTCGAGCGATATGACTTGCCTGAGTGTGGTGGCCCGCCTGAATGGTGAGGAACTGGACCCTAAACTGAAGATGTTCGATTGATATAATTTAAGTACGCGCGCGAAACGATGGCCGAGAAACTGAATCCGATACCGGTTGAGTTTGTGGTGGACTTTGCCCGTGAGTTTTCCACGGCGAAGCTGCGTGAGCCTTACGTCCAGCTCATCAACCGCTGGGCCTTGCATGAGAAGCAGGCGACCGAGGGGCTGGAGATTAGCGGGCAGCTGAAGGATGCCTCACAGAAGAAGGACCCCAAGAGGTTGCTGTTGTATCTGTATCCGAAATACCGTGGAGGAGAAAAGCTGGAGCAGCTGAAGGAGGCGCTGCTGGTGATTGATGCGAAGATTCACGGGCACATGGTGTTGTGGACGTGGGCCTACGTGATGCGCGTGATGGTGGATGAGAACATACTGACCACGAAGGTGGTTTCCCATTTCGACGAGCTGGTGTGCGGGCTCATATCGAAGGGCAAGGACACCGTGAGGAAAAACGGCGACTACATCAAGCTGTTGAACCGCAAGGAGTCGTACCACTTCTGGCCGAAGGATTATAAGATAGGTAAGGAACTGGCTCACGACCGCTTTTTCTGCTATGAGGTGTTCAATGAGCTGGCTGCCGTGTTGGGCAAGAGTCCCATGGAATTTAACGAGTACACCTGACTTTTAACCGCTCTTTTTTTCCGAGACCTTTCCGCGCTTTTCCTGAATTATTCCTTTCTTTTTCCAAAACCTTTCCACGGCCTTCCGGGGCCTCTTGGAAGGGCTTTTTGCTATTGCCATATATACAAAAAGGTATTAACTTTGTCGATGGAATTACAATGCTGGCCAGCGGGTAGAGTTCCACAGTCAATAACTTTTAAACTCTTTTATTTGTATATATGATAAGTAAAAAAACAATTGCAATGAACGGCATGATAAATGCCAACAAGGGAGTGGCCATAAACCGTCCCCTGGAATATTTCAACACGCTCTCGGAGAATCCCGGGCTGGTGAGTCTGATTGCCCAGATTCGCTCAACGGAAGATGCTGATGAGCGCCGCCGACTGAAGGGCCAGCTGCCTTTCCGCTGCCCTCACTATTTCAGTTTCCGTGACGACCATCGCTCGCAGGAGTCACTTGTGCCCGAGGCTTTCACCTTTCAGACCTGCGTGGATATCGACAAGCAGGAGCAGGTGGAGCCAGCTATGGCCAAAGCACGCCAGCTGAACGAACAGGAGGGACCCTGGCAGGGAATGCTGCTTCGCATGGAGCGGTCGGCCTCTAACAAGCTCCATCTCGACATCCGCATCCCCGTGGGACAGACCATCGAGGAGGCTCAGCGCGCCTATTGCCAGGCTTTGGGCGTGGAGCCCGACGAGGACTGTTTCTCGCCCGAGCGCATGATTTATATGGTGGACAAGGATTCGGTCATCTATTGTTCTGACGAGTGGCAGGCGGAATTGCCTGAAGAGGAGATTGCCCTGAGGCGCAAGGCCTATCAGGAGCGCGGATTGGGTTTCGATGGGAGACCTGCGGGCACAGATGTAGTGGTTGCCCCAAAGGCTCCCTCTACGCTTCCTGTCAAGGCTTATCCTGAGTTCTACCGCGGCATTCCCTACACCTATCTTATAGATGAACTGGAGGAGATGCTCGGCGGCAAACCCGAACACGGACAGCGCAACGATTTCATCCTGAAAATGGCCTCTCATCTGCGCCATGTGTGCAACGACGATGCCGGATGGGTGCTGCATGTGCTGCCCAACTATGGTGAGGCTCAGAGCCGTGTGGATGAGACCGTCAGGGGAGCCCTTCAGCGCTATAAGTCGGCCGGCATGACGCCTACGATGCAACTGGCCATCGACAAGGCCCGCCAGCGCATGGAGGAGGAGAACGGCGAAGGCAACGTGCACGAACTGCTCCGCTGTCCTGAGATGCCCCGCCGTCTGCCCCGACCTGTAAAGGACCTGCTCTCGGCTTCGCCCCGGGTGTATCATCCCATGATTGCCTGTGCCGTCTGGCCTGCTATCGCTACCCGTCTGGGCGGTGTGAAGATTCAGTATGCCGGTGGTCAGCTGATGGAGGCTGCGCTGATGTGTTGTACGGTGGCTCCGATGTCGTCGGGAAAGTCGGCTGTCAACCAGCCTGTCCACATCATCCTGGAGGACATCATCAAGCGCGATGACGAGAACCGTGAGCGCGAGCAGAACTGGAAGGACCAGCAGAACCAGAAGGGTGCCAACGAGAAAGGCAGCGGCCGGCCTACCGATATCTGTGTGCAGGTGGTGGATTCGGACATGACCAATGCGGCCTTCACTCAACGACTCTGCGATGTCTATCGGGCTGGCAACAAGGCGCTCTACACCATCATGGACGAGGTGGAGATGCTGAAGAAGGTGGCTGGCGGAACCATGGAACAGGTGACTCGCATCATCTGCCGAGGCTTCGACTGCAATATGTACGGACAGGAGCGCGTGGGAACTCAGTCTGTCTCAGGCCGTGCTCCGCTCCGCTGGAACTTCAATGCCTCTACAACGCCTGTGAGTGCCCAGCGATTCTTTGGCAGGAACGTGGTCGACGGTACGCTCTCGCGCATCCTCATCTGTACCATCATCGAGGAAGAGGGTGGGGGAATCCCGCATTTCGGAGACTATGGCGACGAGTACCGCGAGCTCATCAAGCCCTGGCTCAGAAATCTCGACCAGGAGATTCCGAAACCCATCTACAACGAGGATGGAAGCGTGAATGGATATGAGGTGAAAGACCCGATTGTGTGCCGGCAGGCCATCAAGCTGGCAGAACAACTCGTTCAGGCAGGTAACGACCGTGCCTCGCTGATGGACAATCCCGCCTATGGCAAACTCTCGCGCCGTGCTGCCGTGATCAGTTTCCGCATTGCCGTGCTGCTCTGGCTGATGTGTGGGCGCAAATGGTCGAAGGA